>Ga0209369_1000134_pt1 | contig 164668 bp, 123 predicted proteins | sample EBPBio142010_DNA_FD_185865 | JGI IMG/M metagenome (GOLD analysis project Ga0209369, IMG submission 185865) | Wastewater treatment Type I Accumulibacter community from EBPR Bioreactor in Madison, WI, USA - Reactor 1_10/4/2010_ DNA (SPAdes)... | ecosystem: Engineered > Bioreactor > EBPR >...
TTCATCGTAGGCAATGATAGTGAAATCGGCAACGCCCTGGTCGATCATCCCTTAACTAGATTCGTTTCGTTCACTGGCTCCAAAGCAGTCGGCCTGCAGTTGCACGAGCGGCTGGGCAAAGTTCCCCAGGGACAAAAACATTTTAAACGCGCCGTGTTGGAAATGGGCGGAAAAGGCACCATCATCGTGGATGAAACAGCCGACCTCGACGAAGCCGCCGATAACATTGCGGTTTCGGCGTTTGGCTACCAGGGCCAGAAATGTTCGGCCTGTTCGCGAGTGGTAGCGTTGACGGCTATCCACGATAAGCTCCTGCAGAAATTGGTGGAGCGTGTCGGGCGTTTGCTGGTGAGCGACCCCACTTCTCCCAATATTGCGTTAGGTGCGTTGATTGATGAACGGGCCTATGACCAGGCGCGTGAATACTTGACTGTGGGCCGTAGCGAAGGGCATCTCTCGTCGGGCGGTATCGCCAAGAAAGACACCGGCTATTTCATGTGGCCGACAATTTTTGCCGGAGTGAAACCGCAGTCGCGGCTCTCGCAAGAAGAGATTTTCGCCCCGATTCTCACCATGCTCAAGGCGCGCGATTTTAACGAGGCGCTGCAAATTGCCAACGATACCGACTACGGCCTAACCGGTGGCGTTTTCTCGCAAAATGAAGAGCGACTGGCCAAAGCGCGCGAAGAGTTCGAAGTGGGCAATCTTTATTTCAATCGCAAAATTACCGGTGGTTTTGTTGGCTCGCATCCGCTGGGTGGCTTTAAACTCTCGGGTGATGGTTCCAAGGCCGGTGGCCCGCAGTATCTTTCGAACTTTGTGCAGAGCAAAGTTGTAGCACGGGCCTGGCCGCAAAGTGAGGCTGTCGCTGCACTGGAAAACGAGCGATGACACCGCTGGAACAAAACGGTTTTCAGGTTGTGGGAGCCGTGCTGCCGCCAGAGCAGATCGGCGAGTTGATCGAGATGGTAGAAGAAGCCACGCGTAGCGCAGGGCATACTCGTGGCGAGCAGGCCTATTCCTTGCGAGAAGTCTTCGATTGCCTACCGCAGTTACGCGAACTGGTAGGCTCTCCAGCGTTTGCGCAGTTACTGGAACCAGTGTTGGGAGAGGATTATTTTGCCGTGCGTGGCTTATTGTTCGACAAAATTCCCAACGCCAACTGGAAAGTGCCCTGGCATCAGGATTTGACGATCGCCGTGCGTGAGCGCAAAAAAGCACCGGGGTATGGCCCGTGGTCGGTGAAGAATAATTTGCCTCACGTCCAGCCGCCGGGAGAAGTATTGGAGCAGATGCTCACGCTACGCTTGCATCTGGACGATTGCCATACCGATAATGGTGCGCTCCGCGTGCTGCCTGGAACGCACCTTAAAGGCAAGCTCAGTGCGCCACAAATTCAGGCCGACCGCCAGAGTGGGGAAGAGGTGATTTGCGAAGTTCCCGCTGGTGGGGTGCTGTTGATGCGACCGATGTTGCTGCACGCATCCTCCCCGGCGAGCGTTCCTAATCACCGGCGGGTCTTGCACTTCGATTTTGCATCGCAAGAATTGCCGCACGGCATGCAATGGCACTGTCGTGTGGCACGCTGATGTCACTCCCGGCAATTATTGCAATGCTTTTCGATTCAACACAAAGGCCACAAAGCTCACAAAAATTCTCTGTGTTCTTTGTGATCTCTTGGTGTGCTTTGTGTTGATTCCCTTTTGAGGATTGGCATCACTCCGTTTCCAGCCGATAGCCAATGCCGGGTTCCGTTCTCAGATAACGCGGGCGTGAAGAGTTTTCCTCGATCTTACGGCGCAGGCTGCCCATGTGGACGCGCAGGTAATGGGCTTCGGTTTCATAGGTATGCCCCCATACTTCTTTGAGCAGGTGCCGGTGAGTGAGAACCTTTCCGGCGTGGCGCGTCATTTCGGCCAATAGCCGGTATTCAATCGGCGTGAGATGCACTTCGTTTTCATCGACAAAAACGCGGCGATGTTCCAGGTCGATGCGTAGCCCACCGGTTTGGAACACCGGTTCCTGCTTGCCGGTTTGTAACTGCGCGGCATGGCGTAGCGCCACCCGCAAACGAGCTAACAGTTCGCCCGTACCAAACGGTTTGGTGAGGTAGTCATCGGCCCCGGCATCGAGCGCGGCGATTTTATCAGTTTCACGGTCGCGCGCCGAAATGACGATGACCGGCACCTGGCTCCATTCACGCAAGCGTGTCAACACATCCATGCCGTCGCCATCGGGCAGGCCCAGGTCGAGCAAGATAGCATCGGGACGGGTCTGGGAAGCGAGTTGCAGCCCCTCCGCGCTGGTCTGGGCTTCGAGCAGTTTATAGCCGTGGGCTTCGAGCGTGGGATGCACGAAACGGCGGATGGCGGCTTCGTCTTCGATGATGAGTATGGTGGCCTGGTTGCTCATGGTTGATGTGGTATGTGGTCAATTTCTTCCGTGTTAAATGGCAACGTAAAACGGAAAACCGCGCCGCCGCGTGGCCGGTTTTCGGCCCAGATGTTTCCGCCGTGCGCTTCGATGATAGCACGGCAGATTGCCAACCCCAGCCCCGCGCCGCCAGTGTTTTTGCCTTTATCGGCATGACCGCCTTCGGCATGTGAGGCACGGAAAAACGGGTTGAAAATTTCGTTTTCATGCCCCGCAGGCACGCCGATGCCACGGTCGGAAACTTCAACCAATAGCGCACTTTCACCCTGTAAAGCGGAGATGTGCAGTGAACCGGTGGGCGGCGAATATTTCAAGGCGTTTTCGACCAGGTTGATAAAAACCTGCTCCATCAGTGTGGCGTCGATGGGCACCAGCGGCAAATCGGGCGGGACGTTGGTTGTCACTTTGCGACTACCGAATTCCGGTTCGAACCGTGCCAGCACTGCGCCGACCACCTCTTCAAGCGGTTGCAGTTCCTTTTTGACATGGACTTCGCCCGATTGCAGACGGGTCATTTCCAGTAAATTTGAGACTAAACGATGCAGGCGATTAGCTTCATGCGAGATCGAATCCAGCAAGTCATGACGTGTGCCCGGTGAGAGGAGCGTACCTTCGTCTTTCAAGGTGCTGGACGCCCCGACGATGGAGGCAAGCGGGGTGCGCAAATCGTGAGAAACTGCCGAGAGCAGCGAACTGCGCAGTTGCTCGGTTTCGATTTGTATTTGGGCCTCTTGCGTTGCATCGGCCAGCCGCGTGCGTTCCAGCGCGATGGCGACTTGCGCGGCCAGGGTTTCGAGGTCGTGGCGCTGCGTGGGAGTGAGCGGCGGTCGGGTTGCGTCTCCGTTATTTTGCGCTGTGAGGAGAATACCAAGCACGCCTTCGGTATGGTCGGCGACTTTCAACGGCAAATAAATCGCGCGAGCGGCGGGCAGTGTATCGGTGCCTGCTCCGGCGGTTTGGGTGTGATCGAAACTCCAACGAGCCACTCCGGTTTCCTTGGGTTCATAGGCAAAACCAGCGTTTTGATGGCGTGTCGTTGGGTGCAAAACTCCGTCGTGCATTTGCCAGATAGCGGCGGGGGCGTTGGTGAGTTCTTCGATATGGCGCAGGGCAATATGGATGATGTTGTCGCGGCCGCGTGCCGCAGCTAAATCGCGGGTTAATGCATATAATGCGAGCGTGCGCTTTTCGCGTTCGAGTGCTGACTGAGCGGCATATTGCACACGCGTGGTGAGGTCGGCGATAAGAAGCCCGGTGCCCAGCAGCACGACAAACGTCACCAGATACTCTGCATCGGACACGGCCAGGGTATAATACGGCGGCACGAAGAAATAGTCGAAGACTATCACACCGCATAAGGCCGCCAAGACTGAAGGTCCGCGTCCCAGAAATATCGCCGAAAGCACCACGCCGATGAGGTAGATCATCGTCAGGTTAGAAGGTGCAAAATGCTCGTGCATAGTCCAGGCAACACCGCTGCACAGGGCGGTAATGCCGATTGCACCGAGATAGCGCGGCCATTTCCGGGGGATGGTACGAGCGTTGTACCGCTGCCGGGGAAGTTGGGCGGAGTTTTGATCGCCGGTGATGACGTAAACATCGATATCGCCGGAGCCGCGTACGATGTCATCGACTACCGAACCGAAGAGCCGTTCGCGCCAACGGGCTTTGGCTGGTTTGCCAACTACAATTTTGGAGACGTTGCGTTCGCGTGCAAAGGCTAAAAGTGTTTCAGCGATATTATGGCCCGAAAGCTGAGCCGTTTCGGCACCCAGCGATTCAGCCAAACGAAGCGTGTTGTGCAACTGCCCGGCGGCGGCTTCGGGGAGTGGCGTGGCGGTTTCGACATACACGACAATCCACTCGGCGTGCAGCCCCGCCGCCATACGTCTGGCGGCCCGCACCAACCGCGCGCCCAGCGGATGCGGGCCGATGCACACCAAAATCCGTTCACTGGCGGGCCAGGTGCCCGGCACTTCGTGGTCGCGGCGATACGATTGCATTTGCGCATCGACCCGTTCGGCGGTCCGGCGCAGGGCCAATTCTCGGAGCGCCGAGAGGTTGCCTTCCCGAAAAAAGTTCGACAGGGCATGCTGCGCGGAGTGGGGAACGTAGACTTTCCCTTCTTTCAGGCGGGTTTGGAGTTCGAGAGGAGAAAGGTCTATGAGTTCGATTTCATCGGCGCGTTCGAGCATATGGTCGGGCACGGTTTCGCGCACCTGAATGCCGGTAATTTGCGCCACCACGTCGTTGAGGCTTTCCAGATGCTGGACGTTGACGGTTGTATAGACGTCGATGCCCGCGCAAAGCAGCTCTTCCACATCTTGCCAACGCTTGGCATGGCGACAGCCCGCCGCATTGGTGTGCGCCAGTTCGTCAACCAACAGCAGTTGGGGGTGGCGTTGCAGGGCGGCATCGAGATCGAACTCTTTGATTGTGACGCTACCATGGGGCATCTCGCGACAGGGAAGAACGTCCAGGCCATCCAGCATGGCTTGTGTTTCAGCGCGCCCGTGGGTTTCAACCACACCCGCAACAACTTCTATCCCCGCTGCCATACGCTCGTGGGCTTCCGAGAGCATGGCGTAGGTTTTACCGACTCCCGGTGCCATGCCGAAGAACACCTTCAAACGGCCCTTGCAGGCAGTTCGGTCTTCGGCTTGCACGCGGCGCAGAAGCGCGTCGGGGTCGGGGCGATTCATGAGAGACGGTCCAATGCCATATTTAACTGCAATACGTTGACACGCGCTTCACCCAAAACTCCTCCGGTTCTGGCTTGTGTGTAGCGAGTCACCAGTTTGCGCACTTCATTTTCGGATAGCCCGCGCATTCGCGCCACACGGCGTGCCTGGTAGAGGGCTGCTGCGGGCGAAATATGCGGATCAAGGCCCGACCCAGAGGCCGTCACCAGATCGACCGGCACCAGGGCATCGTTGGCCGGGTCGGCTTTTCTGAGTGCTGCGAGACGTGCTTTCACCTGCTTTTCAAGGCCGGGATGCAAGGGGCCATAGTTCGAGCCGCTCGAAGCGCTGGCGTTATAGGCTGGAGTCGTGGCACTGAGCCTTCCCCAGAAATAGCGCGGTGATTCAAACTGCTGGCCTATGAGTTCACTTCCCACAGCTTTGCCATTCTGGTGAATCAGGCTGCCGTTGGCCTGGCGAGGAAAGGCAACTTGGGCGATGGCTGTGACGAGCAAGGGATAGAGAACTCCGGTAATGACGGTGAGAACCAGGAAGATTGTAATGGCGGGGCGAAGAATGCTTTTCATAATTTTTCCTCTCAAACGAGGCGTAGAGCGACCAGAATCATATCGATCAGCTTGATGCCGATGAACGGCACGATAAGGCCGCCTAAGCCGTAAATCAGTAAGTTGGTTCGTAAGAGTTGCGCGGCACCCACTGCGCGATAGGGCACACCGCGCAAAGCCAGGGGAATGAGGCATACAATCACCAGTGCGTTAAAGATCACCGCCGAGAGAATTGCACTCGATGGCGTGGCCAGCCCCATCACATTCAGGCGGTTGAGTTCAGGGTAGGTCAGTGCGAACGCCGCCGGGATGATGGCGAAATATTTAGCGACATCGTTGGCGATGCTGAAAGTCGTCAATGCGCCGCGCGTCATGAGAAGCTGTTTGCCGATCTCCACGATTTCAATCAGTTTGGTGGGGTTGGAATCAAGATCGACCATGTTCCCTGCTTCCTTGGCGGCCTGGGTGCCGCTGTTCATGGCGACGGCAACATCGGCCTGCGCCAGGGCAGGGGCATCGTTGGTGCCGTCACCGGTCATGGCGACCAGCCGACCTCCGGCCTGGGTTTCGCGGATTAGTTTGAGTTTGGCTTCGGGCGTGGCCTGGGCCAGAAAGTCGTCTACCCCGGCTTCCGCGGCGATGGCGGCGGCGGTCAGCGGGTTGTCGCCGGTAATCATAATCGTTTTGATGCCCATGTGGCGCAGTTCGCTGAACCGTTCGCGCATGCCACCTTTGACAATGTCCTTGAGTTGCACCACGCCCAGCACGCGGGGCGGCTGCGAGCCTTCTTTTCGGGTGACAACCAGTGGGGTGCCGCCGCTGCGGGCGATGTCTTCGACTACGGCGTGCAGTTCGGGTGAGAAATAGCCTTCACCGGCCCGGATGTAACTTTCGATGGCATCGATTGCGCCTTTGCGGATTTGGGTGCCGTTCAAATCCACACCGCTCATGCGGGTTTGAGCGGTGAATGGCACGAAGGTCGCGCCCAGACTGTGTACGTCGCGTTCGCGGATGTTGTAGCGCTCTTTCGCCAGCACCACAACCGAGCGGCCTTCAGGCGTTTCATCGGCCAAGCTCGAAAGCTGGGCTGCATCGGCTAACTGTTCTTCGGTCACACCTGCCGCCGGAATGAACTGCGTCGCCTGCCTGTTACCCAGCGTGATGGTGCCGGTTTTATCGAGCAGCAGCACATCGACATCGCCTGCCGCTTCCACAGCGCGTCCACTCATAGCGATGACGTTGGCCTGAATCATTCGGTCCATACCCGCAATACCAATGGCCGAAAGCAGTCCGCCGATGGTGGTGGGAATGAGGCAAACCAGCAGCGCCACCAGCACGGTCACGGCAATGGGATGGCCTTTGCCCGAAGCTTGTACCGCATAGAGCGAAAACGGCAACAGAGTGCAGACTGCCAGTAGGAAGATGAGAGTGAGTGCGGCCAGCAGAATGTTAAGCGCAATTTCGTTGGGAGTTTTCTGGCGCTTGGCACCTTCCACCATCGAGATCATGCGGTCGAGAAAAGTTTCGCCCGGGTTAGCGGTGATTTTTACCACCAGCCAGTCTGAAAGCACGCGCGTGCCACCGGTGACGCTACTACGGTCGCCGCCCGATTCACGGATGACAGGCGCGCTTTCGCCGGTGATGGCCGATTCATCGACGGAAGCGACGCCTTCGAGCACTTCGCCATCGACGGGGATGAAGTCACCGGCTTCCACTAAAACGATATCGTCCTTGCGGAGTTCGGCAGCGCTGAGTAGCGAGTGTGTTGCGCCATAACGCGGCTCGGCCAGTTTTTTCGCGGTGACGTCTTGCCGCGATTTTTTCAGGGTATCGGCCTGGGCCTTACCACGGCCTTCGGCTATTGCTTCGGCGAAGTTGGCAAATAGTACGGTGAACCACAGCCAAAAAGCCACAGCGACGATGAAACCACGCGAGATGCTCGGTTCTCCGGCGAAAATGAGGAAGGTGGTGAACAGCGAACCGATCCATACCACGAACATGACGGGGTTACGCAGTTGGTGGCGCGGATCGAGTTTGCGAAACGATTCGCCAATCGCGGTCCGCACGATTTGCGGAGCGAAAAGGGGGCGCGACTGGCTTTGCGATGAAGTTGACATGAACGTTCCTTTTAAGGGTGCAGTTGCAGATGTTCGACGATGGGACCCAGGGCCAGCGACGGGATGAAGGTGAGAGCGCCAACGATGAGAATGACGCCGATTAATAGGCCGACGAAAAGCGGGCCATAGGTGGGCAGGGTGCCCGGACCGTTGGGAATGAGCTTCTTACGCCCCAGGCTTCCGGCGATAGCCAGGGTGGCGATGATAATTCCGAAGCGTGGAATCAGCATCGCAAAGCCGAGGAGGATGTTATAGAACGGGGTGTTCGCACCCAGCCCTGCGAAGGCGCTGCCGTTGTTATTGGCTGTGGAAGTGGCAGCATAAAGCACTTCGGAAAAGCCGTGGGCACCGCTATTGAAGATAGTGGCGCGTCCCGCCGGAGACAGCACGGCAAGCGCAGTGACTAGGAGAGTGACGGCGCAGGGTAGGAGGACAACCAGCGAAGCCATTTTAATTTCATAGGCTTCTATTTTCTTACCCAAGTATTCCGGCGTGCGTCCCACCATCAAACCCGCAATGAACACCGCCACGATGGCAAATATCAGCATGCCGTACAAACCGGAACCGACACCGCCGAAAATGACTTCGCCCAACTGCATCAACAGTAACGGCACCATGCCGCCCAGAGGAGTAAATGAATCGTGCATCGCGTTGACGGCTCCGCAGGAAGCGGCAGTGGTGATGGCAGCGAACAGGCCGGTAGCCGCAATACCAAAGCGGGCTTCCTTGCCTTCCATATTGCCACCGGCTTGAAGCGTCGAAGCAGTTTGGTCGATGCCGAGGCGAGTCAGCGAAGGATTCCCACTTTGTTCCGCTACGATGCCGCCAATGGCAAAGGCCAGGAACACGATGGTCATGGCGGCCAGCAGCGCCCGGCCCTGGCGGATATCGCCGATCATCTTGCCGAAGGTGTAGCAGAGGGCGGCGGGGATGAGGAGAATAGCTAACATCTGCAAAAAGTTGCTGAGCGGGGTGGGGTTTTCCAGCGGGTGGGCGGCGTTGGCGTTGAAGAATCCGCCACCGTTGGTGCCGAGCAGCTTAATGGCGACCTGCGAAGCCACCGGCCCCCGTGCCACGGTTTGGGTAGACGTGACATTTCCGGCAGCATCTTTCAGCGGCTCGATTAAAGAAACTGTTGCCGATGGAGCTAGGGTTTGCACTACGCCTTGCGCCACCAAAGCGAGTGAAAACACCAATGAGAGCGGTAGCAGAATGTAGAGCGTTGAGCGGGAGAGATCGACCCAGAAATTGCCCAGCGTCGCGGTTTCCCGAGCGCGGATGCCACGCACCAATGCCACTAATACCGCCATGCCGGTGGCGGCGCAGACGAAGTTTTGCACGGTGAGCGCGGTCATCTGCGTGAAGTAGCTCATGGTGCTCTCGCCGCCATACCCTTGCCAGTTGGTGTTGGTGACGAAACTGACCGCGGTATTGAAGGAGGAATCAGGGGAAACCGCTGACAACTGTTGCGGATTAAGTGGTAGCAGGGCCTGAAACCTCTGGATCGCGTAGACGAAGAGCGTCCCGATGCAACTGAAGGCCAGAACCGAAACGGCATAGGTTTTCCAACTCATTTCGCCGTCTTGAACGATGCCGCAAAGTTTGTAAATACCCCGTTCGACAGGCTGCATCCAACGCAGCCAGAAGGGGATGTCGCCTTCGTAAACACGAGCCATGAAGAGGCCCAGCGGCCTGGCGCACAGCAATAGAACAACGGTATAGAGGATGACTTGAATCCAGCCATTAAGCGTCATTCAAAACACCTCCGGTCGCAGCAGCGCGACGAATAAATAGGCCATCAGCCCTACAGCCAAGGCTCCTCCGGCCCAGTAGAAAATCTCCATAACTCTCCTTCATAACCTCTCGCAGCCGTCGATGAATTTCCACGAAACGGCAAAAAATCCGACGGTCAGCACGATGAAAACAACGTCCATAACGCTCTCCTTTCAATCGATGGAAAGTATGGGAACGGGGCGTGTCAAAAAGGTGTAAAGAAGCGGGAGGAGGGTATAAAGAAAACGTAAAGATTCTTGCGGAATTTAAAGAGAAATGAGGGGAAAAGCGCTCCCATGTCGCCTTTTTTGCTCCTCCCGGAAGGGGCCTGATTATGCTATAAACAATAGGGCCGGTTCGTTGATTTTCCACTTTCCATTTTCCGTTCTCAATTGCTCTCTCATGTCGAAATGTCCCTGCGGTTTTTGCCATCTCCACGTCCATTCTGAGTATTCTTTGCTCGACGGTGCCAACCGGGTGAAGGACATTGCCAAACGCGCGGCCGAGATGGATATGCCAGCGGTGGCGCTCACCGACCACGGGGTGCTTTATGGCGCGATCGACCATTATGAGGCGTGCCTTAAGGAAGGCGTGAAGCCCATTATCGGCAACGAGGTGTATGTCGCGCCGCGTAAGCACACCGATAAGGATTCCAAGCTCGATTCCCAGAAGAATACGCGCCATCTCACACTGTGGGCGAAAAATCTCACCGGCTATAAGAATCTCGTCAAACTCACTAGCAAGGCGCATCTCGATGGCTACTACTATCGGCCCCGCGTCGACCACGAGATGCTGGCGCAATATTCCGAGGGCTTGATTTGCGGTTCGGCCTGTCTGGGCGGCGAAATTCCGCAGTTCATCACCAACTCCAAGCTCAACGAAGCAACCGAACGCGCCGAGATGTATCGCGAGATATTCGGGAAAGAGAATTTCTTTCTCGAATTAATGGATCATGACCTGCACGGGCAAGATGAAGTCAACAATCGCATCATCGACATTTCGAAGAAGACCAACATCCCGCTGATTGCGACCAACGACGCTCACTATTCGCGCCGCGAAGACGAGCAGATGCACAAGATTTTGGTTTGTATCGGCACCAACTCCACCATCGACTCGGCCAGCCTGCATTACGGCCCCAACTTCTACATGAAGACCGCCGAGGAGATGTACGAGCGGTTCAAACACGTGCCCGAGGCGCTGGAAAACACGTTGCGCATCGCCGATATGGTCGATTTGCAGCTCGACCTTAAAACCACCCACTTCCCGCACTTCGATGTGCCGCCCGGACACGACCTGATTTCGTACTTGCGGGAACTGTGCAAACAACGCTTCGACAAGCGCTATCCGCCCGGCCATCCGCGCCGTGAGGAAGCCCGGCCGCGCATGGCCTATGAGTTGGAAATCATCATCTCCAAAGGCTACGCCGGTTACTTTCTGGTGGTGCAAGACCTCATCAACTGGAGCAAAGATCGCGGCATCTTGGTCGGTTGTCGAGGTTCGGCGGCTGGCTGCCTCGTCTCTTATGTGTTGGGCATCACCAACCTCGACCCCTTGCCCTACGGCCTGTTGTTCGAGCGCTTCCTCAACCCCGACCGTGTGAGTACCCCCGACATCGATATCGACTTCCCCGATAAACGGCGCGACGAAGTGCTGCAGTATGTCAGCAACAAATACGGCAAGGAGAAAGTCGCCCAGATTATCACTTTCGGAACCTTGGCTGCCCGCGCGGCAGTGCGCGATACCGCGCGCGCCATGGGCCTAGACCTAAAAATTGCCGACCAGGTTGCCAAGCTCATTCCAGCGGTGCCGGGTCACCCGGTTTCCATCAAAAGGGCAACCGAAGAAGTGCGCGAATTAGGCGCGCTCTACGAGAGCGACATGACGGTGAAGAACCTGCTCGATAACGCGACGCAGATCGAAGGCTTCACCCGTCATGCCTCCCGCCATGCCTGTGGCGTGGTGATCGGTAAAGACCCGCTCGATGAACTAGTGCCGGTGGAAGAAAAAGACGGCCAGATTATCACCCAGTACCACGCCAAGGCGGTTGAGAAGATCGGTCTGGTGAAGATGGACTTCCTCGGTCTGCAAAACAACACCGTTATCAACGATACGGTGGAGTTGATCGAGAAGCGCCACGGCACCAAGATCGACCTCGAAAATATCGAGCTTAACGATAAGAAGGTCTACGATATCCTGGGCAAGGGCGATGGCGTGGCGGTGTTCCAGATGGAAGGCGTGGGCATGCGCAACCTGCTGCGCGAGATGAAGCCGGAGAATCTCGAACATCTTATCGCGCAGATTTCTCTCTATCGCCCCGGCCCGATGGAAGAAATTCCGACCTACATCCGTGGCCGTCACGGCGGTAAGGTGACTTACGCTCACCCCAAGCTCGAGCCGGTGCTTAAGGATACCTACGGCATGCTCCTCTATCAGGAGCAAGTGATGCAAGCTGCGCAGGTGCTGGCGGGTTTCACGGGCGGTCAGGCTGAATGGCTGATGCGTGCCATGTCGAAGAAGATGGCCGATAAAATGGCGGAGATGAAGCCGCAGTTTGTCGATGGCTGTCTCAATAACGGGGTCGATAGGCGCACCGCGGAAGAAATCTTCGGTCGTATGGAAGAGTTCGCCAAATACGCGTTCAACAAGAGCCACGCGGCCTATTATGCGCTGGTTTCCTACTGGACGGCCTATCTCAAGGTCAACTATCCGGCCGAGTTCATGTCGTGCAAGATGACCAGCCTGCTTGAAAAGAAAGACAAGCTTTTGGTCGTCATCGACGATTGCCGTAAGCATGGCATCGACGTGTTACCGCCCGATATTAACGAGTCTAATCACGCCTTCACGGTCACGCCCGATGGCAGGGGTATTCGCTTCGGTTTGCAGGCGATTAAAGGCATTGGCGAAGGTCCGGTTAATGCAATTTGCGAGGCTCGCGAAGAGGGTGGACGCTTTACTTCGCTGTTCGATTTTTGCGAACGGGTAGCCAGCCGCGCCTGCGGCCGCGCGCAGATCGAAACGCTGGTGCGCTGCGGCACCTTCGACACATTGCATGACAACCGCCAGGCGATGCTCAATGCCATACCCGGTGCGATGGAGCAGGGTGCCCAGGCGTTGGCCGATGCGCTTTCGGGACAGATGAATATCTTTGCCGATGCCAGCGAAGTGGGCACGCCCAAAGCCGGTGGAATGCTGCCAAATATTCCCGATGCCGACCGCGATATTCGCCTGGCGTGGGAAAAAGAGTATCTGGGCCTCTACGTTTCCGACCATCCGTTGCTCCCGCTTCGCGAGTATCTGGACATGCAGACCGTGGCGTTGGAGCGCATTGGGGAAGAAAGTCGGTTCAGCGACGGCACTCCTGTGACGATTGGTGGTTTGGTGACGACCATCAAGAAGATGATCGATAAGAACGGGCGCACCTGGGCCGCGTTTACAGTGGAAGACCTCACCGGTTCGATTGAGGTGCTCTCCTTCGCTAAAACGTTTGAAGCGCACGGCCACAACGTGCAGGAAGATGCCAAGCTTATCATCAAAGGCAAGTTAGCCGCCGATAATCGCCGCGGCAACCGCCAGCAGAACGACGACGATGAGAACGCGGCGGAAGAGACTGTGACCTATAAAATCATGGCCGATGAAATCGACTTGATTCCTAACGATGCCGCCGATAACGTGCGGAAGGTCGCGGCCTTTCCGCGCGGTGCGCCAGCCGAGGCTGCCCCTGCCGCTAATGGCGGTGCCACCGGGCATATCACCATCAACCGCCGTAGCGCTCCGCCGATTAACGATGCCCCGCCGCCGCCATCCGTATCGGCCCCTGCGTCTTCGAATGGTAACTATTCGGCTCCCCCGCCCCCGTCTCCACGACCAACGGGTGTTCGTGGCTTTTATCCTCCCGAGAGCGCTGCGCACTGTGTTCATTTGCATATCGTGGAAGAGAGCGTCACTCACGATACCATCATGAAATTGTGGAATATCTGCAAAGCGCATCCGGGGCAGACCGAAGTGTGGCTGCACGTCGATAACGGTTCGGAGACGATGCGCATGAAAGTTTCCCCGGCCTATTACGTGGTGCCGACGCCGGAGTTTAAGAATCAGGTGCAGGGTATTCTCGGTGAAGACCGGGTTATGATTCCCCAATAAATCAGGAAAACGAGAGTCGTTTTGCGGGGCTAATATTTCTCTTTAACAGGCTGCTTTATAAGCAGAAATAAAGAAGAAATATTGGCCCCGCATTGCTTTTAGAATTTCGTATAATACGCAAACGTCTCTCTCTATTTCAGGGGAAATTTTATGGCGAAATTACGCGTAGGAATTTTAGGTTGTGGCGGCATGGCAGGCGGGCACGCCCAGCGTTTGGCAAAGCATGAAGAGGTTGAGCTGGTGGCTCTGGCCGATGTCTCGGAAGAGGGCTTGAATGCCTTCATCGAACGCAATTTGAGCGATTACCAGCCGCGCCCGGCTATTTTTACCGACCCGGCACAAATGTATGCGCAGGCGAACCTGGATGCGATTGTCATTGTGACACCGCATACCCTGCATTACGAACACGCCGTGCAGGCACTGGAAGCAGGTTGCCATATCCTGATGGAAAAGCCGATGGTGACCGATTCCGGTCAGGCGCATGCACTGGCAAAAAAAGTGGAAGAAACCGGCAAAGTGTTCGTCATTGGTTACAATACGCCATGCACTCCGGTGATGGCCTATATTCGCGATACCATCCGCAGCGGTGAACTGGGCAATCTGGAGCTGGTTTCGGGTTGGCTGGCGCAGGGCTGGATGAAAGCGACCACCGGCACCTGGCGGCAGAATCCGGCGCTTTCGGGTGGCGGCCAGATGTATGATTCGGGCGCGCATATTTTCAATTCGCTGGTGTGGACGGTCGAGCAACCGATTGAAGCCGTACAAGCCTTCATCGACAATAAAGGCACTCCCGTCGATATTAACGGCACCGCCAACATTCGTTTTGCCAATGGCGTGTTGGCGACCATTACCATCGGCGGCAACTGTCCGGCCTGGGGAGCGAAGATTGTCTATCTGTTCGAGAACGGACGGATCGAGAGCGATGGTTGGAGCGCGAAGTGGATTAAGGTGTGGAAGGGCAATGAAGAGGTCGAAGTTGAACTTGATTCTTCCACGACCAGCCCGGTCAATAATTTCGTCGATGCGATTTTAGGGCGCGATTTGCCACGCACCGCACCGATTAACGGCATCAACCAGAGCGAACTGATGGATGCAATCTACGAATCGGCGCGCACCGGGCAAATCGCAAAGCCCGTAAAGCGATGATCGGGAGGTGGGAGGTAGGCGAACGTGTTGGTATGTGCGTTAGACTTGTCTACTGAGAGATCGTCCCAATTCCATTTACTAGCCATGATGAGTAGGAAAGAGGCTTAATAAAAATGCAGTTATTTGAGGGTTACAGTGATGCGCGCGCTGCTTTGGAGGCTTCCAATGCGGCGCGCAGTTTTTCGGCTTCGCCCGAAATTGAAGAGCGTGTGCGTGCCATTTGTGAAAAAGTGCGCGCCGAAGGCGATGCGGCTTTGCTGGGTTATGAGCAACAGTTCTCCTGTCCGTCCCTGACAGCCGATACCCTGCGCGTGACGGCCGAAGAAATTGAAGCCGCCTGGCAGCAAACCCCGGCAGAGGCCAGGGTGGCATTGGAACGCGCGGCTAAGAATATCGAAGCCTTTCATCGGGTGCAGCCCTGTGCCAGTTGGAGAATGACTTCACCGGATGGCGCGACTCTGGGACAGAAATACACTGCCATCGAACGCGTCGCGCTCTATGCACCACACGGGCGCGCGGCGTATCCTTCCACCGTGCTGATGCTGGCGGTGCCGGCCAGAGTGGCCGGGGTATCGCAGGTCGTGCTGGCTACGCCTGCAGGTAAAGACGGTAACGCCCATCCGCTCATTCTGGCAGCGGCGAAGGTTTGCGGAATCACCGAAATTTATAAAATCGGCGGTGCGCAGGGTATGGCGGCACTGGCCTACGGCACCGCGACCGTTCCACGCGTCGATAAGCTGGTGGGGCCGGGTAGTATTTATGTTACCCTGGCCAAAAAATATCTCTACGGCATCGTCGGTATCGATGGACTCTTTGGCCCCAGTGAAGTGGTGGTTTTTGCCGACGATTCGCCGCAAAACGATCCCGCTCAATTGGCTGCCGATCTCATCGCCCAGGCCGAACACGGTGAAGATTCGTTCGTCTGTTTCGTCACCACCTCAAGCAATTTGAACGAGGCCGTGCTGGCTGAAGTTGAAAACCAGGTTGCCGCCAGCCCGCGTGCCGAGTATTTGCGCCAATCTCTGGAAAATTCCCTGGCCTGTGTGGCCGGTTCGTTGGAAGAGGCGCTCGAACTTTGTAATCTGGCAGCAGCCGAACACGTGGAGGTGTGGAGTGCGCGCGCCACCGAAATCGCCGAAGGCATTTTGCACGCCGGAGCGATTTTCCTCAATACGCCGGTGCCGTTGGGCGATTATATTTTAGGCCCTTCGCACACCCTGCCAACCGGCGCGACAGCGCGCTTTGCTTCAGGCGTGGCGGTCGATACGTTTTTGAAAAGATCGTCGATCATCAACGCGTCATCAGAAGCCATTGCGGCGGTAGCTGAAGATTTAAGCACGTTAGCGAATTTGGAAGAACTGCCGGGCCATGCTGCAGTAGTGAAGAGATAAGCGAAATCAGGCGAATAGGCTTTAGTTGTGGTTTGTTGTCTTTAATTAAAGCATGCACATTTCTGCTTCTGACGGCCTGTTATGAACAGGATCAGGATGCTGGTAATGTGTTTGCCACAATTTTTTGCGCCAAAGATCGGCAAATTCTTGCGCTTTGGTTTCATCTGCAAATTTGCGACGAAAATCACGGCTTTGGGGATTGATGATCTGAAGATGGCCTAATTCATGTAAGAATACGTCGTATAAGAGGAAGCGCCTAACTGCTAACTCCGGCCATTGTTGTCCACTTTTTGCACCGAAAGCAGCAGCCGATTGCCCTGGCACAAGAAAACGTGACAGGCTCACTCGTGGTGGCAGTGCGCACATAGAAATTTCTCGACGTCCTCGATTTGTCGTATACCCCAAGATGTGGGCACCCCAACTGCGATCGTTGAAATGGATGGCCTTTAATCGTTCATAAACCTCGACCGGTAGACGACCAAGCACGACATATATATCATTTTGATCGATATAATGAATCCGATCACACCCTGGTTCTGTGTAAGAGAACTTAATACGATTCATAATTTCGCCCTGTTTTTCTATTATAAACGTTTTTTGTCTAAAAAAGGAAATAAGGTTTTAATTTGGATTTTCGTAATGATTCATCGTGAAACTATGGTGTTCCAGAAAGGGCCTGAGTTTGGAATTTGGCTCGGCGCAGTTGAGTGTGTGAACCACCTCCTTTAAGTTATGGTTTTTATATAGCGTTCTACCTGAAGCCAGAGCAAACGCATAACGCCTGCACCACTGCCCTCAATGTGTGCCCATCCGGGGATTAAGTGATCGGCGTGAACGCTAAATTTCCCCAATATTTCTGCTGGCCCAATAATGAATAAAAACGGCTCCTCGGTGAGGATTAATTCTTTTATTTACTCGTCCGGCAAGGCGAGAATTTCATCGGCCTTGAAACCTTCAAGGAGTCTCTCTTTTCTCATGGGTGAGGGGGTTCTTGTTGGCTTTTATTAGACAAGTGCGCATCAACCGTGCCAGTTCACTTACATACGGTTCTTGAATCAGGCAATGGTTGCCTCGAATATCGTGGGTTTCGATCTCGGCGTGACGGACTCGCCCCCAGCCGCCGTCGCGGTGTGGATTTGGCCTCCGATCCTGCCTGCCATCGGCGCGAAAATAGGTGATTTGTCCGGCATACTCCTGGGGACGATAACGCAGAGCCGCCGCGAGGTGTTGGGCCTGAACATAGTCATTGGTGAGGGAAGGCGGTGCATTCTGCCCACGCAAGAGATGCCAGTGGTATTTTAATTGACAGAGGCGGTGGCGAAGTCGTGAACGCAAAGCAAGGCGTGCCCGCCAGTCGGGAGGAACCAGTTCATCATCAATGCCGGGAAAATCGGTATCGAATAACGCCATTAACCCCACTTCTTCACCGACGTTGCGCAGACGACGGGCGATGTCGAAAGCGATGAGGCCACCCATCGAATAGCCACACAGAAAATAGGGACCGGTCGCTTGCACACTTTTCATTTCCGCGAGGTAGTGCGCGCTCATCTGTTCAATCGTTGCATGAGGCCGGGTATCGCCTTCCAAACCGAGCGGATCGAATCCATAAACCGGCTGATCGGCAGGTAGATAGGAGGCAAAGCGATGAAATTGGAGCGCGTTGCCGCCATTGCCATGCAGGCAAAAAAGCGGAATTTTTTTCGAGTTCTCACCCGCTTGAATTTGCACCAGGCAGTTGCGTCGTGCGTTGGATGAACTTTGGCCTAATAAAGCACTCAGTTCTCTGACAGTTGGGGCTTTGACTACGGCGGAAATCGGCAGTTGCAGGGCAAACTCATCTTCGATGCGCAGCATAAGTTGGGTGGCGAGCAGGGAATGTCCGCCGAGTGCAAAGAAATCGTCTCTCGCCCCCACCGGTTCGACTGCCAGAACTTCCTCATAAAGCCGGGCAAGTTTGGTTTCGGCGGTGCCTCTGGGCTTCTCAAAATCACTCCGATGAGTTGTCGGGTAGTTTTGAGGAATCGGTAACGCCTTGCGATCGAGCTTGCCGTTGAGAGTCGTAGGCAAAGCGTTCAGGAACTCGAAACGGGTTGGCACGGCATAGTCGGGTAACTGCTGGAGCAGGGCAGTTCGCAAATCGCGTATAGAAGGAATGTTCTCGCGGTCGACCACCAGATAGGCTGCCAACTGTTGATTGCCCGTGTGATCTTCGAAAGCCGCTGCTGCTGCTGCTGCCAGTCCGGTGGTTTTCAAGAGGGCCATTTCCACCTCGGCGATTTCCACACGGTAGCCGCGAATCTTGACCTGAAAATCCTTGCGGCCCAGGTGAATAAGCTGCCCTTCTTCGTTGAAGCGGCCCAGGTCGCCAGTGAAGTAAGTGCGCAGTTCGCTATCGTGAGGGTCGGTCTGAAAAACCGCTGCCGTTAGCTCGGGTTGCTGCCAGTAGCCGGGGGAGAGGTAGCGGCTGCGCACCGCGATTTCGCCGATTTCCCCGGCACCGACTTCCTGATGCGATGCGTCCAGGAGTAAAACGTCTTTGCCTTCGATAGCTTGGCCGACCGGCACCAGGCTGCCTTCGAGCGGTGTGGCATGCGTCAGATAATACTGCGTGACCGTCCTCGTTTCTGTGGTGCCCAGGGCGTTTTGCATGAGGCAGTCGGGGGAGAAGTAGCGCCGATAGAGTTCGACATCGCGTTGATAGACCGGTTCGCTGCCGGGAGCGAGCAGGCGCAGTTTGGGAAATTGGGTCTGGCTTTCAAATGTTGCGCACCATTGGCGGAACATGGCGACGTTGATATCGAGAATCGTGATCTCTTCGCGCGCCAACCATTGCGTCAGGCGTTTGAGTCCTTGCTCTCGCACATCGAATGGTAAGACAGCCGCGCCGTTAAGCAGGGCACCGAAAATATGGCACACCGAAGCGCTGGAAGAACTGGCGAAGAGTAGACCGTAGCGATCGTCAAGAGTGGTTTGAAGATCGATACCCTGTCGCCGGATATCGAATAGCACATTGCGATGCGTTTGTACGACACCCTTGGGTTCGCCCGAAGAGCCTGATGTATAAATGATGTAGGCCGGTTCTTCAGGTTGAGTGTCCAGGTTGGGGTTTTCGTAACCAGAGTTGTTATCAGTTCTCAACTCATCGATGTTGAGCAAAGGCCTTTCCCAACCTTTTGCTACTGCAAGATGAGTGTTATTGGTGAGGAGTAATGCCGGCTTTGCATCGTCCAGGATACGTGCCGTTCGTGCGACGGGATAACCGGGATCGAGAGGGACATAGCAATTGCCGCTTTTAAGAATGGCGAGGATGGAAATAATATCATCTGCTCCCGGTTCGAAGAGCATGGCAATCGGTTGGCGACGGGTCCCGTAACGCTCGATGATAGTATGAGCGATGATATTGGCGCGGCGGTTTAATTCGTTATAAGTCAGCGTACATTGTGACGATTTAACGGCGAGGCGCGAACCGTGTGCCACTACCATTTTTTCGAATCGGGCACTTAACGAGCTTTCGATTTCTGCGGAAAGGAACTGTTGCAATAGACGAGGAAAAATTAAATGCGGTTGGCTACAGTTAAGTATAAGTCTTCTTTCTCAATTTGACGGATGGGTGTGGTAATAAGCAAAATAATTGTTTAACGAATTAAGCATCTGGGTATAATGGGCGTAACAAGTTATGGAAACCCCGTCACGAAGCCGTATTACTCATCAAGATATTGCCAACCATTTGGGCATATCGCGGGTTGCCGTGACGCAGGCGCTGCACCAAACGCGCAAAACCACCCTCAGCCCCGAACTGCAAGCGCGCATTTTAGAAGCGGCGCGGGAACTCAACTATCGCCCTAGTAACGTTGCGACCTATACCATCGGTTACGTGAGTAACATGCACTCTTTCGCGTTGGCGGCCGAGGGACAGTATCTGATGGCGATGGATGAAGCTATGCGTGAGGCGGGTTATCGCATCGCGCTGGCGAATGTGCGCGACAACGACCTGGAACCGTTGCGCAAAATCCTTACTCCCAAAACTGTGGATGGAGTGATCTTTTCCCGCTGGTTCGATGGCCGGGTGCGGGGCTTGTTGCCTCCCGAAATACCGTGGATCGTCACTTCGGAAGAAGATGGCATCAGCGATGATGCCGATCAGGTGAGTATGGATACTGTCGCGACGGCCCGACTCATCACACAGCATCTGCTCGAACAGAGGCATCGGCGCATCGCTCTGGTCACCGGTTTGGGTGAGCGGCATTATCACGGACATATTAAACACGGTATGCAGGAAACAATTCGGCAATCGAATACCGGTGCCGAGTTAAGTTTTATCATCGCTGTTGGGGAAGATCGTGAGATTCGTGAACCGTTTTTGAAGATGCTCAATGCAGCGGAGAAACCGACCGCTGTGGTTGCTATCAGTCCTGAAAAGACGGTAGCTGTTCTCAATTTGCTGCAAGCCACCGGACACCGTGTGCCTGAGGATGTCAGCGTAGTGTCGTTTCTCGATAGCCGTCTCTTCGAGCCGCTCACGCCACGCATTACCGCCACGACTGCCGGGGCGAATATGGTTAAAGTTGCTGCGGCGCGCTTGTTGGAGAAAATTCGCGAACCGTTGAATCCGGCGCGTAAGATTTTGCTTCCGGGTGAAATCATCGTGCGTGAATCGGTAGGAGCGGCAAAACCGTAAGCTGAACCTGTCGTAAGTTACTGGTTGTATTAGCGATTCAAATAAAGCTGGGTGAATCAATAAAAGGATTTTCAAGTGATGCTTAAAAATGTACAAGGGATGTGCGTCCTCGCGTTGGGGGGAGTGCTGGGCCTGGTATCGTTGGTTCCTGCGGCGACATTAGTGAAAGACGGCAAAGCGGTGGCAGTGCTGGCAGTTCCAGCTAAACCGGATGCCGATGAAAAGCGCGCCATTGACGATCTGACCAACTACGTGGAAAAAATCTCCGGCGCAAAGCTGGAAACGGCCACGGTGGAAGCCGGGGGTGCGGAAGAGTTTCGTGCCAAAACACGGCAGGCTGGAAAAACCCCTATCCTTATCGGCAGCAACGCCTTGCCGCTGTTACAAAAAGAGTTGGGAGAAAAGGGTAAGACACGAGGCGCATTTGCACTCAAGGCCGATGACGATAGCGTGCTGATTGCCGGCAATACCGAAGGCACCTACTATGGCGTGCTCGAACTGCTCGAACAACAGGGCGTTCGCTGGTTTATGCCGGGAGATTTGGGAGAAGTGGTTCCCAGCCTTCAAACCATTACAGTGAAGCCACAGACCACGGTGCAAGCGCCCTCGTTTCCATCACGCTGGTTCCAGATGCCCGACCGCGACTGGCAGGCACGAGTGCGTTGTGGCGGCGAGGTCTTTGGTGGCGGGCATGGTATTACCGCGCCGAAGTATGAGCTTAATAAGGAAACTAAGAAATACGAACCGGCTGAGAATGCCGAATATTACTCTTTGTACAAGGGTGAACGGGTGCCGCGCCAACATTGTGTCTCGAACCCTAAACTCATCGAATACGTAGCCAACGACATCAAAGCCAAGCTGGCCAAGGGGCGCGGCCCGATAATGCCGATCGGCCCCAACGACGGCGCAGGGTTTTGCGAGTGCGAGAAGTGCCAGGCTCTGGATGCGGGAGACTACGATGCGTTTTCGGGCGAAGGGTCGGTGACCGATCGTTATATCTGGTTCTTTAATCGCGTTCTGGAAAAAGTGCAGCCGGAATATCCCAACGTGAAATTGGCATTCTACATCTATCACAGCTATATGCGTCCGCCGCTCCGTGAAAAGCCCAATCCGGCGATTCAGGGCGCGCTGGCTCCGATTGCACTCGACCGTGTGCATGGCTTTTCCAACCCCGTCGCGCCCGAAAAAAGCTATGCTAAATGGCTCTTGCAGGAGTGGGGCAAACTGCTGCCGGAGATTTATGATCGCAGCTATTGGAGTAACCTGGCCGACCCTGGTTTTACCTTCAATATTACCGACAGGCTGCGGGATGAAATTCCAGTCAGCCATGAACTGGGGCTCAAGGGTTTTCGTGTGGAAACTTTCCCGAACTATGGCCCGCAGTTTCCTTCGATGTACGTCGCCGGTAAGTTAATGTGGGATCATAAAACCGATGTTGATGCCTTGCTGGCCGATGTCAACGAAAAGTTCTTCGGTCCGGCAGCCGGGCCGATGGGACAATACCTGGCGATGATGGACGCTGCCTTGCGCGATGGCGACTACAACACCGGCTCGGCCTGGAACATTCCCGATTTCTATTCACCGGCTTTGCGGGCACAGGCCAAAGGTTTGCTTGCAGAAGGTGCTCGCCTAACACAGGACAAGGGGGTATACGCCCAACGTGTGCAGATGATTACTGAAACGTTTGAAATGACCAATGCTTTTTGCAACATGATGGAAGCCCGGGTCAATTCCGATTTCGTGACGGCGCAACGCGAGTTGGAACGGTTGGATGCAGTGGCAAATAAGCTGATGGAATATAAACCGGTGCCGATGGTTTCGGCCGGGCGATTCAGTACTTATGTGAACTACATGAAGCGGTTTTTCCGCCTACCGACAGAACAGGGCTATGCCCGCGTGACTGGCGGTAACCGTTTGATTGCCGCAGCGCCGGACGAATGGGAATTCCAGACCGACCCCTTGCGGGTAGGTGAAGAGATCGGTCTGTGGAACGGCAACTTCCACGGCGGCAACTGGCAGAAGATCAAGACTTCAAGCGCTTCATGGAGCGATCAGGGTTTGCGTTATTACAAAGGGTTGGCGTGGTATCGCACCACGGTGGAAGTGCCGCAGGAGTTTGTAGGGCAACGCATTTTCCTGTGGAGCGGCGGCGTCGATGAAACCGCTAAAGTGTGGATGAACGGCAAGGTAACGGGTATTAGCTCCGGCGCTTCGTTCTATCCTTTTGAGATGGATGTCACCGAATTGGTAAAGCCGGGACGGAATGTGATTACGATGTGCATTTCCAATCAAGTCGTCAATGAAATCGGTACAGGCGGAATCGTGGCTCCTGTCATGCTGTATGCCCCGGCGAAGGGCAAGGATGCAGTGTTGGAGAACATCCGCGACTTGAAGCCGACGTTTCCTTAAAGAGAAAACTGTAAGTTTGTTTAGACCGCTTCGGGAACTTGAATCTCGGGGCGGTCTTCTTGTGTGGGAATTTCGGCCTGTTCCGATTTCAGCAGGGGCAGGGAAAGGGTGAATGTAGCGCCCTGGCCCTGGCCTTCCGAAGTGGCGATGAGTGTGCCCTGATGAAGCTCGACAAGGTGTTTGCTGATGGCAAGCCCCAGTCCCAGCCCGCCGTGGCGGCGGGTTGGCGTGCCGTCAGCCTGACGAAAACGATCGAAAATACTGGGGAGGAATTCAGGAGCGATGCCGACACCGTTATCGCTGATAGTGAGCTTGGCGTAATCGCTGGTCGTATTAAGTGCAATGACAACGGCTTCGCCCGGGGGCGAAAATTTCACGGCGTTATGCAACAAGTTCCAGAGCACCTGTTGCAGCCGGTCCGGGTCGCCGGAAATTTGTGGTTCGCCCTCGAAATCGAGAATGAATTTGACGTTTTTTTCTTGCGCAGAAGGCAATATGACATCCAGCGCGTTTTGTGTGGCCTGTGACAGGGAGAGGGGCTTAGGCTCAATCGCCATTTTGCCTGTCACCATACGGGAAACGTCCAGCAAGTCGTTGATAAGCTGAGATTGGGTGCGAACGTTGCGTTCGATGACACTCAGCCCCTGGCGTGTGGCGGAGCTATCGAGATTACCGTCACTGAGGAGTTGCGTCCAGCCTAAGATGGAATTGAGGGGGGTGCGCAACTCATGGGAAACAATCGCCAAAAATTCGTCCTTGGAACGGTTGGCGTCTTCGGCAATGGCGCGCGCTGTGCGTTCGCGTTCGAGAACGCGGATGCGTTCCAGCTCGATTTGCTTACGCTCGGAGATATCGAGATGCGAGACGACGGCTCCCCCTGCTGTTCCTTCATTGGTGAGGAGTGGAGCAACGGTCAACGAATACCAGCGCTCACCCTCATTAGTCTGGCAATTGTATTCCATGGCGAATAACTTTTGTTCGCCAGCTAAAATCGCGCGGATGCCTTTCACCGCTTTGGTTGCATCAGGGTGGGGAGCGGGCTCCAGATAGTTTTCACCCACCGTCAATCGTGGCAGCACGCAAGCATGATGATGAAGGCCGAACTTTTCCCAGGCGATGTTGACGGAAACGATTTTGCCTTCTTTATCGAGCACGGCGATATGGGCGGGCAGGGAATCGAGTACGGTCCTGTTGAGCGTTTCGCGGTCGAGTATGCGCAGTTCGGCGGCTACGGCGCGTTCAGTTTCACACCGCGCCCGCTGCCATTCTTCACGGGCATGATGTTTGGCGCGTCGCCTTGCGTTGGCTATCAGGCTAATGAACGTTCCCACGACCAATAGCAGCCCGGTTTGAATGAGGCTCACGCTATCGAAACTGAACTGGTCGTAGGGAGCCAGGAAAAAATAGTTCAGGGCGAGAGCCGAAAGCAGAGCGGTAAGCAGGCCAGGCCCCAGTCCGCCCTGCCAGGCACAGAGCATGATGGTTGCGAAAAGCACCAACCCCGGTACATGCGTTCCCGGCGGCAGGGAAACAAGAAATTTAAGGCCAAGGATTACGCCGATATAAATTAAAGCGACTTGCAAATAGGAGATGAGTTTGGAGTGAACTCGAGGCCTGGTGGAGGAATTCTGGTTTGTATGCGCCGAGGGCGTTGATGACATGGGGCAGATTGGAAAATAGAAGTCCCTTCTTTTAAGAGCATGAGTTGCGGTGCAAACTACTTGCCAGCAACCCCACCCGGCGGAGCGAATTTATTTTTGATAATCTCTTGTGCAGAACTCTGATTGTATGCTTTCCTTATCCTCACGATCATGGAATTAGACATTGAGAATCACCGGCAGTTAAAGCAGTATCTGGCGGATACCGGCCGCGCGGATGCAACTGAGATTATTTCCGTGCAAAATCTGGTAGGCGGGGTTTCCAATCGGACCGTATTACTCCACTTTCGCGCTGGGCACGGCTGGGTCGTGAAACAGGCTCTCGAAAAATTGCGGGTGGCTGTGGATTGGTTTAGCGATCCGCAACGCATCCATCGCGAAGCGCTGGGGATAGAACACTTGTATGACCTGGCACCCGTCGGGAGCATCACACCGCTAGTTTTTGAAGACGAAGAGAATTATATTCTGGCGATGGAAGAGGTGCCCCAGCCGCATGCCAACTGGAAAACCCTTCTGCTGCATGAGCCGGTAAGAGAGAGCGACGTGCGGCAATTTGCCGACCTGTTGGCGGCAATTCATTGCGGTGCCTGGCAGCGACGGAGCGAACTACAACCTATTTTCGATGAGAGCTGTTATTTCGAATCGTTGCGCCTGGAGCCGTATTACGCGTTTGCCGCCGAGCAAGTCCCCGCTGCAGCGCCCTTTCTCAGCGAACTCATCGCTCAAACCCGCACCCAAAAGCTAACTCTGGTGCATGGCGATTACAGCCCCAAGAACATCCTGAAATACCAGGAGCGGTTGGTTTTGCTCGACCACGAGGTGATTCACTGGGGCGACCCGGCGTTCGATGTCGGGTTTTCGCTCACGCACTTGCTCAGCAAAGCGCACCATCTCAAGGCGCGTCGCAACGAGTTTGCGCAAGCGGCATTGTTCTACTGGCAGCGGTACTACGAGCAATTAGGCCAAATGCCGTGGCAGGCAGAGTTGGAGGCCAGAGCGGTGCGACATACTTTGGCCTGTTTGTTAGCGCGGGTGGCCGGGCGTTCGCTGCTGGAGTATCTCGATGATACGCAGCGCAAAATACAACGGGAAGTGGTTGTTGGGCTGATGCAACGGCCACCTCTTCAAATTTCTACTTTGGTTGATGAATTTACAGGAGCTTTGCCTGATGTCGATTATTGAACAGTTACACAGCATCGAGGTTCTGGATAGCCGTGGGCGTCCCACCTTAAAAACTACCTGTCGTTTAAAAAGTGGGGCAACGGCCAGGGTATCGGTGCCTTCGGGTGCTTCGACCGGCGAGCACGAAGCCCATGAATTGCGCGATGGCGACTCACAACGCTATGGCGGCCTGGGTGTGCGTAAAGCCGTGCAACACGTCAATCATGAATTTGCCGGGTTGCTGTGCGGGCATGAGTGGAGCCAGCAGTCGCTCGATGAGGCGATGACGGAACTCGACGGCAGCGCCAACAAGGCGCGGCTGGGAGCCAACGCCATTCTCTCAGTTTCGCTGGCTTTTGCCCGTGCTCAGGCCAAGGAACAGGGCATTCCCCTTTATCGGCATTTTGCACGGTTGGCGGGTAGCGAGAAACCGCGCTTGCCGCGCCTCACCATCAACCTTTTCAGTGGCGGTAAACATGCCGGAGGGCAGCTTCCGATTCAAGATTTGCTGATGGTGCCTGCTCGCGCCGTAACTATCGACCAGGCGTTGGTTGATTCATATGCCGTCTACCAAAGTGCGGCGCGCCTGAGTTTTGAAAAACACGGCATGCGCGCCCTTACCGCCGATGAAGGCGGCCTGGCTCCGGCGTTCGAGAGCATCGAGCAGATGTTTCAAGATGCGGTGCAGTCGATTGAGAATGCAGGATTAAAATGCCCGACAGACGTGGCATTGGCGATTGACGTGGCTTCGTCGCATTTCTACAGCGACCAGAAGTATTTTTATAATTCTGAGGGTGCGAATGCGGCGGGAATGATTGAAGAATTGGCTGGTTGGGTTTCGCGCTATGGCATCGTGAGTGTGGAAGATGGCCTCGCCGAGAACGACTGGGCAAACTGGCCGCTGCTTTGTGAGCGGTTGAAGGCAATTTCCCCATCGGCTCTGGTGCTGGGTGATGACTTGCTATGCACCAACCCGGCACGCATCCAGCGAGCGATTGATGAGAAAGCGGCGAATGCCCTGTTATTGAAAGTCAACCAGATCGGCACTTTGAGTGAAGCGTTACAGGCATTGAAACTCGCGCAAGGCGCGGGCTGGAAAGTGACGGTTTCGGCGCGCAGTGGTGAAACCGAAGACAACTGGCTGGCTGACCTGGCAGTGGGGTGGGGTGCCGACCAGATCAAGATCGGTTCGATCACGCAATCGGAGCGGTTGGCGAAATATAACCGTTTACTGGAGATTGAACAGGAAACCGGTTGGCCGGTGACGAGTTGGCCCAGCGCATAAAGTATGGACTGCTTAAGGCAGTGCCGGCAGGATGCCGGCGGCGCGTAGGGTGAAGAGGGTAACTTCCGGACGGCAGTTGAGGCGGACGTAAGGCCACACCATACCTACGCCGCGATTGACGTAGAGCTGTATTTGCTTTTCGGGAGTTGCTCCAACACGATAGAGCCCGGCGTCGTATTTCTCACCGAATTTAGGCAAGTGCAGCGCACCGACGAAAGGCGCGCGAATTTGCCCGCCGTGAGTATGCCCGGCTAAGTGCGCGGCAAAACGGCCGGTTTTCGCATAATCATCGGCAGGGTCGGGTTCGTGCGCCAATAAAATGGCAGTCCCCTTGCTGGGAAGCGTTTCAAGGACACGGCTCACATCAGACATTTCCATCCAGGCGTCGTCCAAACCGCAGATATGAAGAGTGCCGCCATCGCGATGTAATGTATGAAACGAATTGTTTAGCTCCTGCACACCACTTTTTGCCAAAGCATCGCGGATGGTTTTTGGATGCGTCCAGTGGTCGTGGTTGCCCAGCACGCCAAAGGCATCAATACGAGGTTTGAAACGGGCCAGCCCTTCCGCGATCGTGTGACGGTATTGCTGGGGCGCTCGTGTCACAAAGTCGCCGGTTATGGCAACTAAGTCGGGTTGCAGAGAGTTCACGGTATCGACAACTTCTGCCAATCGTTTTTCGGTCATCCAACCACCGATGTGCAAGTCGCTGATTTGTGCCAGCGTTAAGCCGTCAAAAGCCGGATGGAGATTCTGAATAGGTAAATTGACGCGGGTGGTTTCAATCCAGTGGGGTTCGAATTTCGTAGCCCATGCCGCTGGGCCAACCGTGCAGGCTAAACCAGCACCGAGATAGGCGGTTTTTTTAATGAAATCGCGGCGGGTGACAGCGGAAGTATTGTCTGGGAGTGATGAACGAGAAGAAACTGGTCGGGACATGATTGCTCTTAGTTTGTCCGAGCATTTTGCTTTTAGCCGCGTCTTAGAACAAGAAAGGAGCGCACTTGTGTGTTTAACCTCTTCAAGATATGGTTTAACAGATTTATTACTCATGTTACGCGGTTGAATTGTGGTAGGGGCCTGTCAAACGCAAGAATAGGGCATTTTCTCAGAGTTCTGTCTCCGCTTTGGTAACTCTTGAGGCCCTCCATACCACAACCGTACCGCGTAACATGAGTTTATTATTTTTACATAATGAAATTACATATTTGAAATTACATATTTTTATGAATTCGTCGGGTTTTCATGGTAAGTTAATAACAGATGCATAATCTAATTGTGAGAGGTATTACTGTGAAGACAAAAAAGAATTTGCGATTGCTACTTTTCTCCACTATGCCAGTGTGTTTATTGGCGCCCAATACTCTAGCGGGAACGTATGTCCCTCAAAATCCTCCAACGCCACAAGCTGCAACTGTGGCACCTACTACGGCTTTCGTGTTCATGGCAGACCCACCAGATTTCCAAGAAAACCATGCAATGCCAGCCTCTGACACAAGAACTTATATTTGGTTGTGGGCACCTGATAATGATGATCCTGTTGCAGACCCTGCTCCAGCAAAATACGTTGAACATTCTTATGCATTGAGTAATGGTCCAATTATTTCAAGTTATGTTGGGCCGGCCGACACTGGAGGTGAAGCTAATTTTGGTGCTGTAATACGTGATCAGTTTGGCACGCAAGTCGGTAGTGATTCTAAGAATTATTCTGTTCAAGCGTTGTGGTCTTATTCAACCCCTACTCCGGCTTCGACTAATTTTCCCGGAGGAAATCAAGTTTATACGTCACTAACAACGATCAGTCCAGTAGGTGGAATAATTCAATCAAACGTAACTGCCGAGACAGGTGCGTTTTATGCTTTTGCATATGCTGCAGGACCTACGGCCACAGGCTCAACAACTGTTAAAGGAAGCATAATAACTACAGGAGTTTCTTTGACCCCTTAATGTGATCTGAGAAATAAAGGTTGTGTTATCTCCGTGTAAAAACAATGAGTTGAATTTAATGACCTGTGGAGTTTTACACAACCTTTATAGTTCATGGTAGCAGATAATTTAATCTCGAGCTATGGGTGAACATTTCTGTCTGAGATTATGGTAATTGAAATCCACGATAAAATTTAGATTATGTGCGTACTGGCATACGTTTTGTCGCGGAAAGGAGCTACTCATCGATAATCTTGCTCTGGTCGATTGTTTCAATAACGACAGTAGAGTGTTATGGTAAGAATATTTGATAAAAAATTCTGTCCTATTAGGAGAGTCTAATCTCAAAATATAGCTAGGTCAAAGAGATAAGTTTCAGAGAGATTTATGTTTAAGTTGCATTTTAGCTCAGTATTTTTTTTTACACTCGTTTGTCTCTTGAATTTTTCAGGTGACAGTACAATGGCAGAACCATATGATGAGTCAAAGGATTTGCTTAACGATAATATGACGGGTCAAATAGTTGCTGTGCCAGCCGATTTACCGTCCTTCGACGAGTACCTAATCGCTTTGGCAGATGCAGGTAAATTTAATGTAATTGCTGATGCTACGGATAGAAGTGATGAACCAATTGCAGCTTTTCCTGCTACTAAAATGGGGAAACTAAATCGTTGGACTCCGAAACTTTACTTGGTTCTCTTGGATATGACACAAGAAAAAAAATTATCTATGGTGCGTTACAATAAGAATACATTTATTCTTTGGGACGAACCTTCACAAAATGATATTGTGAAACATGCAAAACAGGTGGCAGGTCCGTCCTTGTTGGACAATGAAACTGAATCTCAATCCGTTACTAACTTATACCATTTCCTAATCGATAATGAACTTTTAAACGTTGAGGATCTATCGCCAGGCGGGCATGTGGATATTCCTTTGAATAAAATAGCTTTACCGTACCAGGAAAAAATAAAGCAGATCGCTCTTAAATTAGCAATGGATAAAAGTCGTTTCCAACGTGCTTGGTTTGACGATAGATTCTGGCAACAGGCTGTTATGCGCATAGTGCTGAATAAAGATAATAGTTATGTGTTAGAAGTAGCTGGATTCTATCAGCAGCGGGTAGTGGGAACTCAACTCTTTGGATTGCAGGGTAAGTAATACAGAGACAGGAGAAAGAATGATACGGATGACTTTATGTCCATTTTACTGCCGTTCAATGGTCATATACTTAATTCTTTTGAGTTGTATCAGCTTACTTATGTCTGAGGCGCAGGCGGTGCCGACTGCAAATCTCATGTCGGAATGGTCAGTATTAAAGGGAAAAGAAGAGCTGAATAAGCCTATTTCCCTTGAAGCTAAACGAACTAAGTTGAGTGATTTGCTGGAACAAGTAGGACGGCAAACTGATATTCAACTTTCGCTTTCGTTAGAGTTATTGCAAGCAAATAAATTAATTACTATCTATGTGGATAAGATGGAGTTGTATGACTTCATGACAGCAATTGCGCGGACTTATACTGCAAATTGGATTTGTAAGTCCGATAAACATTACGAACTAAGTTTGCGGAATAGTGATGAACTGACACTTATGTTGTCACGGATTGGTATGCCGTTATTCTATCGTTATCGCGAGAAAGGTAAGACAGGCTTGATAGAGTTGGAAGAGCGACGACATACTATATATAATCAGATTCTTGGGGAATTAGGTAAAGATAGTTTGAATCAACGCCAAGGCGTTCCTGTTACTATACTTTCTGAAGAAATTTTAGCAAAGTTACGTAATGAATACGAACGAATGTTCGCGCTTAGTTTTCTACAAAGTACTCAGCAATTTACGTCAGCTTTATCTTCCGATCTTATTTTACGTATCAGTGCCTCGCAAAAAGAAGGAACTTTAAGTTGGCCGCAGGGAGAGTTGCCGGAAGGTCGTGTTCGACCGGAATTACCGAACCAAGTTTATTTTACAATAGAATTTCTTGACGGAAATAAGAAAAACCTATCTGTTCCAATACCAATTAAGTGGACATTGAACCAAAAAAATTTAGAAATTAACCCAGAATGAGATAGTATTATGAGAAAATTGATGACATTATTACATCGCATTTACTTTTAGTGATGTAGTAAAGTTTTGTTCCTTTCCTATTATGGTAAATTAATATCTTCTTCAAAATACATTCCGAAACATTTAAGTCTAATGAAGAAAGAAATTCAAAAAATAAGGGCATTTACCTTAATAGAAATATTAATTGTGATCGGAATAGTTTCGATTATTGTAGCAATTCTTCTGCCCGTGATGGCAAGTGCACGTAACCGGGCACGCATGACAAGCTGTGCCGGTAACTTGCGACAGATAGGATTAGCTTTGAGTATGTATGTGAAAGATCATAATAATACTCACCCACCGCCAGGAAATCTTGCTAACAATTGCACCTGGGTCGATGAAGTCTCGTCGTATGTAAAATCGACTGATGTTTTTGAATGTCCCAGTGCAAAATATGGCAAATATTTGTCGGGTTGCATAGAACCTCATCATGGAGATGGGTATTTTGAGTATTACAATGGAAGCTATGTTCTCAATGTATTTCGCAATACTCCTTCAAACCCCATTCGTGATTCCCGTATCCGAAACGCTACAGAGGCTGTTTGGGTAACGGAAGGCGCAGCGCAGTTTGGGATAATATTTATTCCTGAATCGCATGTTTTAAACACCGAAAATATACAAACAACCGCCTTTCAGTTTCGACACAATCGTGGTGCGAACAATTTATTTGTTGACGGCCATGTTAAGTGGTTGTCTCTCGATGCAATGACTAAGAAGGAACTTTGGGCCTGGTAAAAATAGGCTTAAATAAAAATGCCATCTCCTGGAAAAGGAAGATGGCATTTTTATTGTATTTAAGGCTGTTGACTCTACCCCTGCAACTTCAACATCAAATCCTTACTCTCCACCGTATCCCCCAACGCCACGCAGACTTCTTCCACCACGCCATCATGCGGCGCGTTGATGGTGGTATACATCTTCATCGCTTCCAGGGTGAACAGCTTGTCGCCCTTCTGTACTTTGTTACCCACACTCACCGCGACGCTGGCGACCAGGCCGGGGATGGGGGCGGCGACTTCGTTGGGGTTGGCGGGGTCGGCCTTGCGTTTGGCGGCACCCTGCGGCTGCACGGCTTTATCGACCACTACGGCCTGGCGGGCCACGCCGTTGAGTTCGAAGTTGACGGCACGCTGACCGGCGGGGTCGGGAGCGCCGACGTTGACCAGGCGCACGATGAGGCGCTTACCGGCTTCGATATCGACCGAAATTTCTTCGCCGGGGAGTAGGCCGTAGAAGAAGGCCGAAGTCGGCAATACCGAGACGTCACCGTAGTTGTCTTCAAAACGCGCATACTCCTCGAAGACCTGCGGATACATCAGGCTGGAATAGAGGTCGTTGACACTGGTTTTGTGGCCGATTTTCTCGTTGAGTTCTGCCTGATACTTTTCGAGATCGAGCGGCGGCAGGTCGGCACCGGGTCGGTCGGTGAGAACCGGACGGTTGCCCAGCACGGCTTTCACCACTTCGGGCGGGAAGCCACCTGGCGGTTGACCGAGGCCTCCGGCCAGCATGTCCATCACCGATTCGGGGAAGGGGGTTTCGCCCGGCGGGAGGTCGAGAACTTCCTGAGCCGTCATGCCGCGTGAGACGAGGAACATCGTCATGTCGCCGACCACCTTGGAAGAAGGCGTCACTTTCACGATGTCGCCAAAGAGCTGGTTGACATCGGCATAGGTGCGGGCGATTTCCGGCCAGCGGTTGCCCAGCCCCATGGCGTTGGCCTGTTCCTTGAGGTTGGTGAACTGTCCGCCCGGCATTTCGTGGAGATACACCTCGGCGGTGCCCCAGCGCGGTGCGGTGTCGAACGGCTTGTAGAACGGCATCACGCGTTCCCAGTAGTCGGAGAACTCGTTGAGCGCATTCAGGTCGAGGCCCGAATCGCGCGGGGTGTGCTGCAGCGCCGCCACCAGCGAGTTGATGTTGGGCTGGCTGGTGCCGCCACTCATGGCAGCCAGGGCACCGTCCACGATATCGACACCGGCTTCGGCAGCGGTCAGGATGCTGGCACCGCTTACGCCGCTGGTATCGTGGGTGTGGAAGTGAATCGGCAGGCCGATTTCTTCCTTGAGCACTCGCACCAGTTCGCGGGCGGCAAAGGGACGGCACAGACCGGCCATGTCCTTAATCGCCAGAATGTGAGCACCCATCTTCTCCAACTGCTTGGCGAGATCGACGTAATATTGCAGCGAATATTTCGGATGATTGGTATCGAGAATATCGCCGGTGTAGCAGATGGCGGCTTCGCAAACGCCGCTGGTCTCGCGAATCGCGGCCATCGAGACTTCCAGGTTGCGCAGATCGTTGAGCGAATCGAAAACGCGGAAGATATCGATACCGCTTTGTGCGGCGTGATGCACGAACCCGGCAATGACGTTATCGGGATAGTTCGAATAGCCCACCGCGTTCGAGCCACGGAAGAGCATCTGGAACGGGATGTTGGGAATCTTCTCGCGCAGCAAAGCCAGGCGCTCCCACGGGTCTTCACGGCCAAAACGCATGGCGGTGTCGAAGGTGGCTCCGCCCCACATTTCCAGGCTAAAGAGCTGCGGGGTGCGGCGCGCAATGGCATCGGCGATGCGGGCCATGTCGTAGGTGCGCATGCGGGTAGCCAGCAGCGACTGATGAGCGTCGCGCAGGGTGGTGTCGGTGAAGAGCAACTGCGGCTGCTCGCGAACCCACTGCGCGAATTTATCCGGCCCTAATTCCAGCAGTTTCTGGCGCAATCCGGCTGGCGGCTCCGTGCCGATATCGGTAGCTGGCGGCAGAGCGGGTTTGAGCGGTGTTTCGGGAGTGTAGCCCTTGGCGTTCGGGTTGCCGTTGACGATGGTTTCGGCCAGGAAATTGAGCAGTTTGGTGGCACGGTCGCGGCGGGCGGTGAACTCGAATAGCGCGGGCGTGGTGTCGATGAAGGTGGTCGTGGCTTCACCCGAGCGGAACGTCGGGTTGTTAACCACGTTTTCCAAAAACGGAATGTTGGTTTTGACGCCACGAATGCGGAACTCGCGCAAAGCGCGGTTCATGCGCGCCAGGGCGATTTCAAAGGTGGGGCCGCTGACGGTCAGCTTTACCAGCAGCGAATCGTAGAACGGGGTAACGACGGCACCGGCTGCGCCCTGCGCGCCATCGAGACGCACACCGAAACCGGCGGCGCTGCGGTAGGCCAGAATCTTACCGTAGTCGGGCGAGAAACCGCGTTCGGGGTCTTCGGTGGTGATACGAGACTGCACCGCAAAACCGTTGCGCGGAATTTTGTTTTGCTCGGGGATGGCGATTTCTTCGCTGTGCAGCGACTGCCCCTGCGCGATGAGGATTTGCGAACGCACCAGGTCGATGCCGGTGATCTGTTCGGTGACGGTGTGTTCGACCTGGATACGCGGGTTCATTTCGATGAAGAACCATTCGTTGGTATCCACGTCGAGCAGGAATTCGACCGTACCGGCGTTGTCGTATTTCACTTCGCGGGCCAGGCTGACGGCGGCCTCGCAAAGCTCGTGGCGCACCTTCTCATCGAGATTGACCGAAGGGGCGATTTCGATGACCTTCTGGTGGCGGCGCTGCACCGAGCAGTCGCGTTCGTGCAGGTGAACCACGTTGCCGTGGCGGTCGCCCAGAATCTGTACTTCGATGTGCTTGGCGCGGCGCACATAGCGCTCCAGGAACACGCTGGAATCACCGAAAGCGCGTCCGGCTTCGTTCTGGGCTTCGTCGAGTAAGCCTTCGAGGTCTTCGGGCTTGAGCACTACGCGCATACCGCGTCCGCCACCACCGGCTGCTGCCTTGATGATGAGCGGAAAGCCGATTTCCTGCGCCGCGCGCATGGCTTCAGCGCGGTCGCTCACGGCTTCCTCGGTGCCGGGGAGGGTGCGCACACCGGCTTTCTGGGCCAGTTCACGGGCGCGTACTTTGTCGCCCATCATTTCGATGACTTCGGGGCGCGGGCCGATCCAGGTGAGGCCGGCCTCGGTGATTTTGCGGGCGAACTCGGTGTTTTCGGAAAGAAAACCGTAGCCGGGATGGATGAGGGTGACACCCTTGCTTTTTGCCAGAGCGATGATGCCGTCGATATCGAGATAGGCACCGACGGGGCCTTTATCCTGGCCGACTTCATAGGCCTCATCGGCTTTAAAGCGATGAACGGCAAGGCGGTCTTCGGCGGCGTAGAGCGCAACGGTGCGCAGACCTAATTCAGTGGCGGCGCGAAAGACGCGAATGGCAATTTCCGAACGATTGGCGACGAGAAGTTTTTGCGGTGCAGACAAACCGATTTCCTCTTTAAATTTCTTATCTATTGTTACTTATGAGTGCTCCTGCAGTATACGAAGTCTGACGGGTTAGGGGCGAATTAGTGAATGGGGATTTTAAGGCCTAATAGAACGCAAAGCCTTCGGCTACGCTAACTTCGTCGCAAGTTTTCGCGACGGCTCCTTCATGAATTAACCACAGATGAACACAGATAAACACAGATGTTTTTTGAACTTGGGGCTTTGTTTAGGTCCAAGTATTTAAGTTCATTCAGCCAATAAAAAAGGCGATTATGCGTTTTGAAAACTAAAAAGTTATCTGTGTCCATCTGTGTTTATCTGTGGTTAATTTCTATTGCCGGCAGCAATAACGCTTGGTTACCACTGTCTCTACCGCGGTTAAAAGAAATTAGTCTTGCGCAGCTTGCTGCACGGTTTGCCAGGCTACTTTTCGCAAGTGGGCGGCAAATTCCGGGGAGATGCCGGGCGGCACGAAGGTGAGTTTTTCGGGTGATTCATTGAAGAGGAAACCATACCAGACTAATGCTCCCAGATAGCAACCGGCAGCGTTGGCGTGGTTGGCATCGAAGGTGAGCTTGGTTTTTTCCTTGTTCCAGCGGTAGCCGACGTGCAGGGAGTTGCTTTGATCGGGCAGTGCAGGTGCGACCGGATTTTTGAAGTCGAAGTTCGCGTCTTTTTGATAGCCCCATTGCGGGTCGGAGTTGACGGCGTAGAAAGCATCGCCATTGGGGATGATGCGCAATCCCAACTCTTTGGCGAGAGCGTGATAGGCGGCGCGGGAGTGTTCCCACATCTCGCGTTGGCTTTTGGCGCGCGTGTCGCCATTGATGCGGGTGAAATAGTTGGCGTCGTTGCGGTAGGCCCAGGTCTGGTGGAACACCACTTCGGCCTGTGGCTGCAATTTTTTCACGTAGTTGGTGAGATTCCGGGCATAAGGACGATAGGAGTCCTGTTCTCCTGAATAGGTTGAGGCTTGCTGGATGGTGATGATATCCCAGCTATTTTCGCCCAACAGTTTTTTGAGCGATTTTTTACCATAGGGATTCCCTTCAGGATCTTCCGGGTTGGCCTCAGCAGCGGCAGCATGCCGCCAGTGACGTTCGAGCGAACAGCCACCCAGTTCGGCGCGTCCGATGATGAGTTCATGCCCGCCTTCTTTGGCTAATTCAGGCAGATACTGAGTCGCATTGCGCGAAAAGCTGTTACCGATGAGAAAGAGCTTGACCGTGCGTGCGTGAGCGACTCCAGATGACAACACGAGAATCAGCAGGAGCCAGACGGGAAGGAAGCGGAGGAGTTTTTTCATAGCGAGAGAATATCTACAAACTTTAATTTGGTTTACCACGGAAACGGTTAAGTTGCAGAAAATTGGGGCAATGACGCAACATCTCTTGAATTATGATGAACTGAACCCCGATGGCATTATTAAGTTTGCACGATATTTCCCTGAATTTGGGCGGTCGTTTATTATTGGACGGCGTTGATTTACAAATCGAGCGCGGTGAGCGGGTTTGTTTGCTCGGGCGCAATGGTGAAGGCAAGAGTTCACTGCTACGGCTGATAGGCGATGAAATATCGCCTGAACGTGGCACGGTGGCCCTGCAAAAAGGTGCCAAGGTGGCTCAGTTGCCCCAGCAGGTGCCGCTGGCGATGGACGGCACGGTAGCGGAGATTGTGGCCGGTGGTTGGACACAGGGCGGTAGCGCGCCCCAGCATCAAGTCGATGCGATGATTTCGCGCTTGCGCCTCGATCCCGATTTGCCGTTTGCTTCGCTTTCAGGTGGTTTGAAGCGCCGTGCCTGGCTGGGCCGCACGCTGATTAGTGAGCCGGACGTTTTGCTGCTGGACGAGCCGACTAACCACCTCGATATCGACTCGATTACCTGGCTCGAAGAGTTTTTGCAGCGCGCTGCGCCGACACTGTTATTCGTGACTCACGATCGTTCGTTCTTGCGCAAACTGGCGACGCGCATCGTGGAGATCGACCGTGGCAAGCTGCTCAACTGGGAGTGCGATTACGACACCTATCTGGTGCGCAAGGAAGCCGCGCTTGAAGCCGAAGAAAAGCAGAATGCGCTTTTCGATAAGAAGCTGGCACAGGAAGAAGTATGGATTCGGCGTGGGGTGGAAGCGCGGCGCACCAAGAGCCTGAGTCGCATCCGTGAGTTGGAAAAAATGCGCATCGAGCGTCGTGAGCGGCGTAACCGGCAGGGCACCGTCAATCTGCAATTGCAGGACGTGGGGCGTTCGGGGCATTCGGTGATCGAGGCCGAGAAGGTGAATTTTTCTTATGGCGACCGGCCCATCGTGCGCGATTTTTCCACGCTCATCATGCGTGGCGATAAAATTGGTTTGATAGGTCCCAACGGCACCGGGAAAACCACCTTGCTGCGTTTGATGCTGGGGCAGATGGAGCCGGATAACGGCACCGTGAAGTTGGGCACGCGTTTACAAATTGCCTACTTCGACCAGTTGCGCGCACAGATTGAAGATGAAAAATCGGTGCAACAGAACGTAGCCGGAGACAACGCCACCGTCACCTTCAATGGCCAGCAGCGCCACGTCATTGGCTATTTGCAGGAGTTTTTGTTCAGTTCGGAGCGTGCCCGCACTCCTGCCGGGGTGCTGAGTGGCGGCGAACGGAACCGGCTACTCCTGGCGAAGCTGTTCACTCAACCGGCCAACGTGCTGGTGATGGACGAACCGACCAACGATCTCGATGCCGAGACCATGGAATTGCTGGAAAATCTCCTGGTCGAGTTCGAAGGTACCTTGTTGGTGGTCAGCCACGACCGCACCTTTCTCAACAACGTCGTCACCAGCACATTGGTGTTTGAAGAAGATGGGATGGGTGGTTATACCATTGGTGAATACGCCGGAGGCTACGACGATTGGCTGCGCGTGAAGCGCAGCAACGAACCGGCCCCCGTTCCCAAGAAAGCCGAATCGAAAGCGGCACGGCCGGTCTCTCGTCCTAAAAAGATGAGTTTTAAGGATCAGCGCGATCTGGAAGCGTTGCCCGGCAAAATCGAGGAACTGGAAACTGAACAAGCGGGCCTTGTCGAGCAGATGTCGGACCCCGGCTTCTATCAAGGCGATGGCAGCGCCGCCACCAAAACCACCAAACGCTTAGCCGAAATTGAAACCGAACTTGCCACGGCTTTTACGCGCTGGGAAGAGTTGCTGAAGTTGGAAGCGACGATCGGAAAGTAAGGTGTGGAATACGGGAGACGGAATACGGAATATAGGAGTGATGTCTGACTCGCTCCTGTATTCTGTTATTGCGAAAACTGCGACGAAGTTAGCGTAGCCGAAGGCTTAGCGTGCTGTCTCCCGTATTCCGTCTCCCGTATTCCCGTTACGCTAAGTCAAACCGGTCAAGCTCCATCACTTTCACCCACGCCGCCACGAAGTCCTGCGTGAACTTCTGCGTTGCGTCGGCGCTGGCGTAGACTTCGGCCAGGGAGCGCAGCACCGATTGGGAACCAAACAGCAGGTCGGCGCGGGTGGCCGTCCACCTGAGTTCATCGGAGTAGCGATTGCGACCTTCGAACAGGTCTTGCTCTTCCGTGGTGGCTTTCCATACCGTACACATGTCGAGCAGGTTGACGAAGAAGTCGTTGCTGAGCACGCCCGGCTTTTCGGTAAGGATGCCGTGCTGGCTGTTGCCGACTGTAACTCCCAGCGAGCGCAGGCCGCCGACCAGAACCGTCATTTCCGGTGCGGTTAGCGTGAGCAACTGGGCTTTATCGATGATGAGATGCTCGGCGACGCCACCGATTCTCGAGTCGCGGGCATAGTTGCGGAAACCATCGGCCAGCGGTTCGAGTACGGAGAACGATTCGGCATCGGTTTGTTCCAGGGTCGCATCGGTGCGGCCGGGAGTGAACGGAACTGTGAGATCGATACCACCCGCTTTGGCAGCCTGTTCGATACCCACGCCACCGGCCAGCACGATGAGGTCGGCCAGCGAAACCTTGCCCGATGCCTGCTGAATTTCTTCCAGCTTGGTGAGCACCTTGCCCAGTTCCAGCGGGTTATTGGCTTCCCAGTCTTTCTGCGGAGCCAGGCGGATGCGCGCGCCGTTGGCACCGCCGCGCTTGTCGCCATAACGGAAAGTGGAAGCCGAAGCCCAGGCGGTGGTGACGAGTTCGGAGACCGTGAGGCCCGAATCGGCGATCTGCGCCTTCAACTCGGCGAGTTCGGCTGTGCTGGGGGCGGGCAGGGTGGCTGCAGGCATCGGGTCTTGCCAGATGAGTTCTTCCCTGGGCACTTCGGGGCCGAGATAGCGCGAACGCGGACCCATATCGCGGTGGGTCAGTTTGAACCAGGCGCGCGCGAAGGCTTCGGCAAAGGCTTGCGGGTTATCCAGGAAACGGCGCGAAATCTTCTCGTATTCCGGGTCGAAGCGTAGCGTCAAGTCGGTGGTCAGCATCGTCGGCTTGTGCTTCCTTTCGGGATCGTGCGCGTTGGGGATGATGTCCGGGCCGTCCTTGGCCTCCCACTGAATGGCACCGGCCGGACTCTTCGTCTGCACCCATTCATATTTGAACAGATTTTCGAAAAAGAAGTTGCTCCACTGGGCCGGGGTCTGGGTCCAGGTCACTTCGAGACCGCTACCGATGGAGTCGCCACCGTAGCCGGTGCCGAAGGTGCTGATCCAGCCGATGCCCTGTGCTTCAATGGGGCTGCCTTCGGGTTCGGGGCCTTTGTGCGATTCCGGGGCTGCGCCGTGGGTTTTGCCGAAGGTGTGGCCACCTGCGATCAGGGCGACGGTTTCTTCGTCGTCCATCGCCATGCGGCTGAAGGTGATACGGATATCCTTGGCGGCTGCCAGTGGGTCGCCGCTGCCGTTGGGACCTTCGGGGTTGACGTAGATCAGGCCCATGTGAGTGGCGGCCAGCGGGTCGTTGAGTTCGCGGTCGTCGCTAAAACGTTGGTCATCGGCCAACCAGGTGGTTTCGCTGCCCCAGTTGACGTCGTTATCCGGCTCCCAAACGTCTTCGCGCCCGGCAGCGAAGCCGAAGGTGCGAAAGCCCATTGATTCCAGGGCGACGTTACCGGCCAAAATGATGAGGTCGGCCCAGGAGATTTTCTGGCCGTATTTCTGCTTAATGGGCCAGAGCAGGCGGCGCGATTTGTCGATGTTGACGTTATCGGGCCAGCTATTGAGCGGGGCGAAGCGCTGTTGCCCGCGTCCTGCGCCACCACGACCGTCGTAGATGCGGTAGGTTCCGGCCGAGTGCCAGGCCATACGGACAAATTGGGGGCCGTAATGGCCGAAGTCGGCAGGCCACCATTCCTGCGAATCGGTCATTAACGCCAACAGGTCTTTCTTGAGAGCGAAGTAATCGAGTTTTTTAAATTCTTCGGCGTAATCGAAGTTCTCTCCCAGAGGGGTAGAACGATCCGAGTGCTGACTGAGTAATTCGACGTTGGGCTGGTTCTTCCACCACTTATGGGTGGTCGTGCCGCCGCTATTAGGATGTGCTCCGCTAAACGGGCACTTGCTTTCGCCGTTGTTAGTTGGATTGATATCGTTAGACATAGGTTTATCTCGCAGTAAATACGGGGCTGTGGGGATTTCTACAGGTATAAATAAATTGAGATAAGGGAGCAAGTTGGGTAGACAGTAGGTGGGTGACGGTAGACAGGAGGCAACCAGTGTTGTGTAGGCGGAGCACTTGCATTTTGGAGCGGATTGGTTTACAGAATAGAGAGAGGCGGATAGGGCTTACCTTGTCAGCTCTGTAATTCGTCTTACCGTGATTTCATCATACGGGATAAGGCCTCATCGCTCACACAGGCGAAATTCCCCTCCCTCAGGGAGGGGCGAGGGGAGGGAGTCGGAGAGTTGAAAAAGCTCCTGGCTACCCATAAAACGCCTTCACCCCTGATAGTTATTCCCAATACATCACATAAGAAATAACATTGCTGCCCAGAATCTAATTTGCGAACCCCGAGCGTGAGCGACGGGCTGGTATCAGCGTTTCGCGAACCCCTACGTCAGCCCGTCGCTCACGCTCGGGGTTCGCAAATAAAGATCTTTATCCTACGTAAAAACAAACAGGAGGCAACCAATGTTCGGTTGCCTCCTGTCTACTATCACCTACCTACCGTCTACTTCTTCTTCCCTCCGCCTTTGCCCTTCTTCGGCGGAGCCAGCGATTCGCGTTCTTCGATCAGCAAACCATCTTCCAAACGATAAGCATCGGTTGCTACGGCGCTGATAAAGGGCAGGTCGTGCGAGACGATGACGATGGTGCCTTCAAAGTTGGCCAGGGCCTGCTGCAGCACTTCACGGCTGGCGGGGTCGAGGTGGTTGGTCGGCTCGTCCAGGAGCAGCACGTTGGCCGGGCGGAGCAGGAATTTAGCCAGCGCCACGCGACTGCGTTCGCCGCCGCTGAGGACTTTGACCGGCTTATGCACTTCTTCGCCGCGAATGTTAAGACGGCCAAGCAGCCCGCGTGCCACGGTTTCGGATTGGGTTTCGAGTCCGTGCAGCACTTCCTGAAGCACGGTGCGGCCAGCTTCCAGAGCCTCGGCCTGGTGTTGGGCGAAGTAGCCGAGAACGACGTTGCGGCCTTCTTCGCGCATACCTTCGCTGGGTTGTTCCACACCAGCCAAGAGGCGGAGTAGGGTGCTTTTACCGGCACCGTTGGGGCCGAGTAGTGCGACACGGTCGCCCCGGTTGAGCTTCATGCTCACGCCCAGCAACACGACGTTCTCACCATAGGTCTTACCGGCTTCGCGCAGGCGCAGCACTTCTTGCGCCGAACGAATCGCTTCGGGGAACTGGAAGGAAATGGCGCGCGGACCGGCTTTGGGCGCTTCGATTTTTTCCATCTTGTCGAGCTGCTTTTCGCGGCTCTTTACCTGGGTGGCTTTAGTATTCTTGGCACCGAAGCGGTTGATGAACTCTTGCTGGCGCTCTAACTCACGCTCCTGGCGTTCGTAGGCAGCTTGCTGGGCGGCGCGCTGCTCTTCCTTCACGCGGGTGTAGTAAGAGAAGTTGCCGGAGTAGGAGTTGAGCTTGGCTTCATCCAGTTCCACGGTGCGGTCGGTAACTTTGTTGAGGAATTTGGGGTCGTGCGAAATGATGAACACAGCACCGGGATACTCATCCAGATATTTTTCCAGCCATTTGCGGGCGGCGCTATCGAGATGGTTGGTAGGTTCGTCCAGCAGCAGCAAATCCGGTTCGCGCAGCAAGAGTTTTGCCATCGCGATACGCATCTGCCAGCCGCCCGAGAAGGTATCGGTGAGGCGGTCGAGAGCGTCATCGCCAAAGCCCAGGCCGTGCAACACACGTCCGATGCGGGCTTCCATGGTGTGGGTTTCCTGCATTTCCAGTTGGCTTTGAGCGGCAGAGAGCTGGCGCAGGGCTTCGCGCTGGTCGAAGCCTTCGGCGTTTTCAAGTTCCCCGGCCAGGGCGGCGATTTTAGCTTCGGCTTCGTCGGCTTCGGGGAAAGCCGATTGCATTTCTTCGCGCACCGTAATGCCCAGGCGGCACTGCGATTCCTGCGACAGCATACCCACGGTTTTGTGGTCGTCCAGATGAATGCGCCCGGCATCGGGAATTTCGGTTCCGGTGATCATGCGGAATAAAGTGGTCTTACCCGTTCCGTTCGGGCCGACCAGCGCGATGCGGTCGTAGGGGCCGATAAATAGCTCGGCATTGTCATAAATACGCTGGGTGGCGTATTGCTTGGTAAGTTTTTCAATTGTCAACATGGCTCAAAGATTATAGCAAGGATATGTGAAGTGCCTCTGAATTCATTAATAAAGCAGCCTGTCTCCGGGTGGCGTGGTTGTTTATACTCGCGCCTATGAATCACAACCCACAGCTCGATATTCGTATCGGAACCATTGTGCAGGGACGCTTTGGCGCAGACCAAACGGCCGACTATATCCGGCAGATTCTGCCGTATGGTTTCGAAAGTTTCCAGATCACGCTCGGCTCCACCGTCGGCGACTTGAATCTGAAAGAGATGGCCAAAAAAGTTTTGGCTGCCTGTGGCGACCAGGCCACGATTTCTTCTATCGGCGTTTTCGGCAATCCGTTACAGGATGCCGATACCGCCAAGTCGCTGGAAAAAGCCATTAAGGCCGCGCCGCTGTTCGGAGCCAATATCGTGGCCGGTTTCACCGGTGCCATCTCGGGCCAGCCGGTGCCCGAATCGATGCCTGCGATGAAGAAAGTATGGGGTCGCCTCGCCAAGATTGCCGAAACCAATGGCGTGCGTGTTGCCTGGGAAAACTGCGATATGCGCGGCACCTGGGAATCGCCCACCACCAACATCGCGCACGCGCCTGCTGCCTGGGAAATGATTTTTAACGAGATTCCTTCCGATGCGCTGGGCCTGGAATGGGAACCCTGCCACCAGATGGTCTCACTGATCGACCCGTTGCCGCAGCTTCGCAAGTGGATGCCCAAGATTTTCCATTTGCATGGCAAGGACGCTACCATCGCCTGGGACATCGTGCGGGAGAAGGGCATTCGCGGCGGCGAGAAATATGTGTGGCATCGCACGCCCGGTTTTGGCGATACCAACTGGAGCGACGTCATCACTATTTTGCGCCAGCACAACTTCACCGGTGCCATCGATATTGAAGGCTGGCACGACCCGGTGTATCAGGGCGAACTGGAAATGACCGGCCAGGTGCATGGTCTCAATTATCTCAAGCGCTGCCGTGGCGGCGAGTTTGTGCCCAATCCTTCGTAAAAAGGGGGAAGTTGAATCCTGAATGAAACCGCGTGAGGAGATTCCTTTCGAGCCTGTTTCGCGTGCGTTTCAGGTCATGTTGACGTGGCTGGCCAATAACGGCTGGTCACGCTTGATGGTCGCTACGCCCGAAATGGAAGAGATGAGGCGGCAAACCCTGCCGCCTCACGTTGTCATTTCGCCTCAGTTGCATCGCGGCCCGCGTGAGCCGTTACGCAGTGCGCCTTTTGCCGAAGGGGCGCGAGTGTTTCTCGCCAATTGGCCCGAAGCCGGTATGGGGGAATACAGCCTGCCGATATTGGCCTGTGTCCTCAGCGGACAAGCCGACCTGCGGGCGGCGGATTATGTCTTGCACTGTCGGGCCGGAGATTTCGTTTATTTCCCCGCCGGTATTCCCAAATGCAACGGACAAAAACCGCATCTGGTGGGTGATGTCGAGGGCCGCAGTTGCGACGTGCTGTGGATCAACAAAGCGATTCCGGCCATGGGACTGTGCTGTTACATTTGCCAGTCGCGCGGCACGCAGCACCAGACACACCTCTCCGACAGGGAATGCCTTTCTTCCAATATCTTGTTGCAACAGGTGTTCGACGGCTTTTGTGAAGAGCTGCAGCAAAGAGGCGCGGACAAGATGGCGGTTGAAATGCTTTCCCTGCTGCTGTCGCTTTTTAAGCGGGAGATTGATGAAGGCGCTGTGCGGCCGTTTCCCTATACCCAATCGCGTTCCGATGCCGGGCAAGGTGGGGGCTATGACCCCATCGAGCAGGCCTGCCTCTATATCAATACCCATCTTGAGCTGCACCTAACGATTGAAAGCATGGCCCGTCACGTGTATCTCTCGCCCACGCAATTTACACGCCGTTTTCGCCGGCATACCGGCCGGAGCTTTCACGAATACCTCACGGCGCAACGCTTGAAGAAAGCGGTGGAGTTTTTGCAGGAAACCAACATGATGGTGCAGCACATCAGCCAGTTCGTCGGAATCAAACCCAATCAACTCCGAAACCTGTTCCAGGAGAAGTATGGCTGCTCACCGGCAGAGTTCCGCCACAGGCATTCCTCCCCGGATTCTATTCGATAAGGTTGGATATTGTTGCTAAAGACTCGATATTGGTGTTATGAAGCGATAAAGAAGTGGTACATATAATCCGGCTGATAATTTTAATGACGGGATTATCGTTTTGAAGGAGCGAGGGAATGCAGAGCGAGAGAAAGAAACATGGCTTTACATTGATAGAGTTACTTGTCGTAATTGCCATTATAGCTATTCTGGCGGCCATTTTGTTTCCTGTGTTTGCCAGGGCGCGTGAAAACGCCCGGCGCACTAGTTGTCTGAGCAACCTAAAGCAAATGGGGTTGGGCGTGATGATGTACGTGCAGGATTTCGATGAAAAATATCCGCCGACTTACATCAACAACGGGGCTAATCAACCCGATGGTTACGCGTGGTCGGGCACTTCCACGATCTGGTTCTGGCAGCAGGTGATCTATCCCTATACGAAAAATACGCAGGTGTATTTGTGCCCTTCGGCCAGCAGCCATCCGACGCGTCTTGTCGGCGGTGTCGAGCGTCCGGCGCCGATCACTTATAACTACGGTGCCAATATGATGATTATGCGGGATGGAACCTCCTTCACTACGCTCCCGCCGGTTTCGATGGCTGCAGTCAATTCGGCGTCGAAAACCTATCTCCTGGCCGATTATGGAGCCTATCGCATCGACGTACCACGCATCACTGTGACGGTGAGCGGTTGGGGTTGGCTACCCGGTAGTGGTGATTTTGGCGCAACGGGGCATTATGCCACCAGCCAACCGGCCGACTGGAAAGATGGCCGTCACTTCGACGGCATCAACATGGCTTTCGCCGACGGACACGCCAAGTGGCTCAAGAGCAGCGTGGTCTACCGGGAAGCGCAAAAGTGCACCGGTTGCAGTTACGGTTATACCTCGCCGCCGACCTACGACAGCGCCTGGAATCCGTATGCGCCTTGAGTTTCATCAGTGGTTTGTGATTGACCCCTATACTTTTTATGCAAAAAATTTCAAAGTCATTGGTTGCAATTTGTAGTTTTTTTGGTTTTGCCACTTGTGTACACGGTGCGCCGGCCGCCGGGCCGTTGCCGATTCCCTTGAAGCCCGATCCGCCGCTTTCGATCGACGGCCGGTTGGACGATTGGAGCATGGTGCCGGGCAAGAGCGTGCTCGATTCCGGGGCCAACGTCACTTATGGCAAGGATAAATGGAAAAATGCGCAGGATTTGAGCGCGAGCGTTCAACTGGCGTGGCGGCCCGAAGCGTTGTTCGTGGCGGTCACCGTGACGGATGACGTTTTTCGCCAGACCCAGCGCGGCATGAACCTGTGGAAGGGCGACCATGTGGAGCTCTATCTCGATACGGCTCCCGGTAGCGACCCCGAGCAGAGAATATTTGGCAAACGCCAGTTTCTCATTGGTTTGAGTCCCGGTAATTTCAGCCAAACCGGCGATGCCTTAATCGACATCAAGCCGGAAGCGTATCTCTTTCAGCCGTCCGGCGTGCGCCTGGAAGGGGTTCAGGTAGAAGCGCAGCAAACGGCCAACGGCTATACCATCGAGGCTTCGATTCCCTGGAAGGTATTCGATTTCAAACCACAGGTTGGTTTGCCGGTGGCGCTGGAAGTGGCGGTTTCGGATACCGATAGCCAGGAAGCCTCGCAAGGCAAAATGCTGACGTTGGGAACTGCCGGTTGGCAGCGCAATCAACGCTCGCGCTTGTTACCCGGCGTGCTGGCGCGGGCCGATGGCAGTGCCCCGGCGCCCATCACGAACACGTCTCTTTTTAAAACCAAAACACTTGAGCGGGGTGTCGCTGAAACCCTTGCTTTCGATGCCCCGGAAGTTCCCGAAGGCTATGAAGCCGTGCTCTCGCTCCAGGCGCGCATCGACACAAAAAGCCTGGGCGGTTACACCCAGGCGTTACAGCTCAAATTGAACGGCCAAACGATCGACGTTAAGCGGCTTGCCAATAAAAAGCCGCAGGAGATGATGCTGGATGGACGCATCCTCAGCATGACGGCCGGGAACAGCTTCACCGTTCCCATGACGCCCGATTACCAGACGGTTTTGCAAAGCCCGAAATATGCCTTTAAAAACGCCCAGGCCCCGCTCTTTGAATTCCAGGTGGGCGATTTACTGAAGACTACCGGCAACGTGCTGGAAGTGAAAAACGCCCCGCTCCACAACGCCGAAAGAATATTGGTCGTGACCGATGCCAAATTGCTTTATCGCGTTAAATCGGTGCCTGTCGTGCGCCAGGGACCACCGGCAGGGACGTTGCCTTTCGTTGCACCGCAGCCGGTAAAGCCGGTAGATTACAAGCTCGCTCAAGACAAAGGCCACGCGTTTTCGTTGCAATTGGGCGGTAACACCTTTTCTGTGGTATCGCAATATTCGACCCCAGCGGGAAAATGGGTGAATGGTTCCAATGCCTATTTCACCGTCAAGCGGCAGCTCGAGCGCCAGGGCGAGTGGATCGTAGTGCGCGATACCTTCACCAACCTGACCGACGAAAACCTGCCGCTGATGCGCCGGGAAGAAGTGCCGATGAAAGTGGGGCGGCTGTGGCTGGGCGGGCTGGAAAGCGGTAGCGTCACGGGAACTTCCAACAGTAGTTCCAACCCCACGGTGTTCGGTGTGCAGGAAAACATGGGAATAGGTTTGTTGCCGCTGGACGACGTGTTTCAGGTGCACATCAAGAACTACAGCAACGGCAACGCCATCGGTCTGGCCGATGAAAACCTGGTGCTCAAACCCAAAAGCACCTACACCGCCGAGTGGGCGATTGTGCCGGTGCCCACGGCTGATTACTTCGATTTCATCAATACCACGCGCCGTTTATTGGATGTCAACTTCCGCATCGACGGTTCGTTCGCTTTCATGCGCGCCGATCCGGCTACCATCGGCAAATGGGACGACCGTAAAACCATCGATTTCGTGCGTTTCAAGGATGTGAAGTATCTTTGCCTGGGGCCGAACTATCCGCGTTATAAAGGTTTGATCGCGCAGGGCACGCAGTTGCAGAAGATGAATTTGAGTGGATGGAAAACAGCCATTGCGCGCCGCCGGGAACTGTTGCCGGACGTGTTGCAGACGGCTTATTTTCATAGCTTTCTCGATGTCTCGGAGGACGCACTGGAGAAATACAACGATTCCCGCCTGCTGTTAGCTGATGGCTCGCAGGGCGATTATGGGGAGAGTCCCTACAAGCTGTTTGTGCCGACACTTACCAACAGTTATGGCGCGGCCGTGGCTAAGAATATCGACCTGATATTGGACGAGATGAAGCTGGACGGTGTCTACTGGGACGAGTTTGAAAGGTCGCGCTACGATTATTCCTACGACAGGGCGGTCTGGGATGGCGTGAGCGCCGATATTGATGCCAAGACCATGAAGATTACCCGTCTCAAAAGCTCGGTGACGCTGCTTTCGCAGCCCTGGCGGTTGGCGCAGGCGAAACGGATTATGGAGCGCCATGCCTTAATCACGAATGGCGGTGCGCCCTATACACGCACCATGCGCAGTCTGCGACGTCCTTCATTTTCGGAAACCGGCTCGATCACGAACTTGCGTGCGGTGCAGCTTTTCACGCCCATCGCTCTGGGCGACCATCTGACGGAGCGCAGTGAAGAAGACGCCTACCGCGTCATGCTGAACGCGTTGGATTATGGCGCGTTGTATTACTGGTATAACGATATGACGGTGATGCCGACCCGTCACACGCTGACGCAGTATATGTTCCCCTTTACCCCGATAGAGCTGCATCAGGGATACGTCATCGGCCAGGAACGCATCGTGACCAATAGAAGCGGTGTGTTTGGCTGGAACGACGAGTCGGGACACGAAGTGCACGTGTATGACGAAACCGGGCGGGAAGTGGCGTTGAAGGATATTACAGCGCCTACCGTGGTGAAAACGTCCACACAAAACGGTCAAACCTGGACTGAAATTCGCATCGGCGAAGGTTGGAGCGCGGCTATCGTGCGCAAGACGACAGGATAAGCGAAGTGTATTCTCCAGTAAAAGCCGGGGCGAAGGGAACTTCGTTCCGGCTTTTTGGGTCGTATGAGGGTGGCTTTGCTTTTGCGAGGCTAATCTCACATGACAATGGAGACCATGAAAAAGATATTATTAGGCTTATCCCTCATTTCAGTTTTAGGGGCCTGCCCGGTACAGGCGCAAAATACAGGCACAGCGGCCAAGCTGGTTTATGCGACGATTACTAAAACCGAGCCGGGTGAATATAAGTTGCCCCTCGGCAGCGCGATGGAAGATTTCGCTTATCCGTTCCCGGTGCAGTTTCTTCCCCTCACCAACGAAGGTCAGCCGGTGCGCATGGCCTATATGGACGTGCAATACGATTTCGTGAAAGCCCCGCCGCGTAGCGGCACGATCGTGTTGATGCACGGCAAGAATTTTTATGGCTCTTACTGGGAGCGCACTATTCGTTCGTTAGCTGCCCAAGGCTATCGCGTCATTGTTCCCGACCAAATCGGCTTCGGCAAGTCATCCAAGCCGGAAATCGCTTATAGTTTCGACCTTTTGGCAGCCAACACCGCCGCTTTGTTGGATGCGCTGGACGTGAAAAAAGCCACTATCGTGGGGCATTCCATGGGCGGTATGCTGGCGGTGCGTTTTGCGCGTAATTATCCCGACCGCACTGAAAAACTGGTGCTCGAAAACCCTATCGGCCTGGAAGATTATCGTTTTAAAGTGCCGGTGCAAACCACGCAGCAGGTGTATGAAAGCGAGCTGAAAAATACCCGTGCGCTGAACCACCGCAACTTCCTCAAGACCTATTTTGTGGAGTGGAAGCCGGAGTATGAGAAGTTTGTGGAAGTGCGCTCGCGCGTGGCGCTGGGAGGAGAGTATCCGCGCTGGGCCAAAGCCGCAGCATTGACCTATCAGATGATTTATCAGCAACCGGTGCGCCATGAATTTGGGTTGATTCAAACGCCCACTTTGCTGGTAATCGGGCAGGAAGACCGCACTACGCTGGGGCGTGGGGCGGTAACGCCGGAAGTGCTCAAAACCCTGGGGCAGTATCCGCGCTTGGGTAAGGAAGCGGCGCGGGATATTCCCAATAGTAAGTTAGTGGAGATTAAGAATGTAGGGCATATCCCACATTTGGAAGCGGCAGATATATTTCATAAGGCGTTGTTGGACTTTTTGAGATAATAGGATGGCAGCGTTTATTTGCGACCCCCGAGCGTAAGCGACGGGCACGGCCCTCTTGTTTTCGTATGCATTAAGCCTGTGCCCGTCGCTTACGCTCGGGGGTCGCAAATAACAAATGACATCCTCGTAAAATGTCGTGACTGGATATTAAGACCAATATCCGTTCACTACCCTGTGCCTTACTTACTATCTCTCAGCCTGCACATCTTCCAACCGAAAGCGCGGCTCTTGCCACTGGGTGAGCATGGTTTGAAAGCGAGTTGCCAGCGTGGGATTGGCGCTTTCCACAGGCATGGCCTTGAACTTCTTTTCAGTCGCCGTGACAATAGGCGTGAGGATGAAGTTAACTCCCAAAAGTGCGATGAGGGCAAGCCATTGCTGGAGAATCAGCGAACTGATGAGAAGCGGCCAAACCGTTATCATCAGGATATAGGCCGCTTTCATATTGAAGCTCACTTCAGTGCGGCAGCGGGCCAGGTCGGCGTCGCTACGCACCACATACCCGAGCGATTTCCCTAACGTTGCCAGTTTATGGTTTCCATACAGGCATACCACGGTATAAATAGTTAATAAAACGATAGCCAGTGGCAAGAGGCCGAACTTATAGCCGATGGCCAACTGTATTAACAGCGACAAAATGCCCCATAGCAGCATGGGCACACGGCTGGGTTTATTACCGGTGCCGGTTTGCGATGGGGCTAACGGATCGGGGATGGGCGCGGTTTCGGTGGGCGAGAGCGACGGTTCGTTATGCATGGGCAATCCTTAAAAGTGGAGAAAGTAATTAGGCAAAACAAAACGACCCGCCAACATTGTAACTGTTGGCGGGTCGTTTGTGTTTGGAAAAAACTTACTTCTTCTTTTTGGAATCGCGTTCGGCTTTGCGGCGTTCCGAGCGGGAGAGCGGTGCATTCGACTGTTGCACCACGACACGATCGTTTGCCTGGCCGTCAGCGCTTTTGTTGAGCACGGCGCCATCATCAAGACCGTCCACGTCACCGGCCAGAGCCGGGACCAGACGTTCTTCGTTCAGCGTGCTGATGTCGATACCCGAGAGGTCGTCTTCCACCAGATTGCTGACCGGTTCGCCGAGTTGCATGCCGAAGAGGTTTTCGGTCACTTCGCGGCGGATTTCGCCCAGCATCTTGTTGAAGAGTTCGTAACCTTCCTGGCGGTAGACGCCGATGGGTTCCTTCTGGGCGTAGCCTTCCTGCCAGATAGCGTCGCGCAGGTAGTCCATCTCGGCCAGATGCTCCATCCAATATTCATCGATGGATTTCATGACCTGCCAGCGCTCGAAGCCGCGCATGGTCTCTTCGCCCAGGGCGGCTTCGCGTTCGCTGTAGGCAGCTTCCACGGCAGCACCGATTTTGGCGTCGATCTCATCGCGGTTGTGGGCCTCATGCAAGTCGTCGGCACGCAGGTGGCGGGCCAGTAAGGCCGAACCGAAGAGATGAGCCAGACCCGCATACAGCTTGTGGGTATCCCACTCTTCGCGGCGCAGGGCCTTGGGAGCGTGTTTTTCGGCAACTGCCAGTGCGGCTTCGTGGGTCATGCCCAATGCGGTTTCGCGCATATTCTGGCCGACCAGGGCGCGGCGGCGTTCACCGTAGATTTTCTCACGCTGGATGTTCATCACGTCGTCGTACTGCAAGACGTGTTTGCGGCCTTCAAAGTGGTTCAATTCCACTTTCTTCTGCGCGCGTTCGACTGAAGCCGAAATGATCTTGGCTTCCACCGGCTCGTCTTCATCCCACTTATTGAGTAGTGCCTGGCCACGGGTGCCGAACAGACGCCACAGTTCGTCTTCGAGCGAGATGAAGAAACGCGACGAACCCGGGTCGCCCTGACGACCGGCACGACCACGTAACTGGTTATCGATACGGCGCGACTCGTGACGCTCGGAGCCGATGATGTGGATACCACCCAACTGCATCACCAGATCACGCTCGGAAGTGTGGGCGATGTCTTCGGGGCGAGCTTCGCCTTCGAGCACGATATCGGCCGACTGACCGGCGACACCGGTTTCGATGAAGACGCCGGGAACTTCGGGTGCGGCATTGGCCTTATCTGCCGGTTTATCCCAGCCCAGGGTTTCGCGGCCAACCTTGATGGCCTTCAAGACCCATTCTTCGTCGATGAACGGCATGGCCCAGCGGGCGTTGTTGGCTAAATACTCGCCAATGGCCTGAATATCGTCGCCGTGCTTGAGAGCGGCAGTGCGCAGTGTCGGTTCCAGCGCGTTGAGAACGTTGGGTAGACGCAGGCGGTAGACCAGCACGTCGAGCGGTACTTCCTGAATGTTGCCATTTTCGTCTTCGGCCTGGCCTGCCATCTGGGCCTGGAAGACGTCGTCTTCGCTGGTGATGACGCCGTAGCCGACAAGGGTTTCATGCAGCCACTGTGGCTCCATGAAATCGGGCTGGCCGCCGATGCGGTTGGCCATGTCCGAAAGCAGCACGATGTTGGGCGCTTCCAGCAGCACCATTTCGCGGCGCTTGTCGCCATCGTTTTGCCAGTCGTTCCACAATTTTTCCACGGCCTTACGATCGAGACGGTAGTGGACCACGGCGTTATCGCCCAGCCAGTTCGCGGTTTCCTCGTCGGCCTGGTAGGCGCGTTCTTTTGCGACCAGATTCCAACCGCGCAAGCGTTCACGAATCCACTGCGGGCCAAGATAGGCTTCGCCCAGGGCGCGCGCCAGGTGGGCTTCGCTGAGTTCGATTTCATCGCTGCTCAGACCCTCCAACTGGGTGCGGGCAGCGGTTGCATCGCTCACACCCAGTGCCTTGAGGCGTTCGTCCACCCATTCCGGTGAAACGAGGCCAATGGCCTGGCTCAGGGCGATGATGTTGTCGTCTTCAAATTTTTCGGCATTCGAATCGGCTGCGGCCTGCAACAGCTCGGCATCTAGATCGGGTAGGGTGGCGAGCGCTTCCAACAGGAAGTTCGTGGCCTGTTGGGCGATGGCAAGCGGGTGGGCCAGGGTGGTGAGCACCAGGTCTTCGCCGCCTTCGCTATTTTCGGATTGCGCGCTCACGCCGGTTTGCAACGCCTGTTGAATTTGTTCGGCGCTGAATTTGACATTCAGAATCCGTTCGATTTCGGCGGCCACTGCCTGGGCCGGGGCGAGGTCGGTGGCGGCATCGACATCCAGCGGCAGCTTTTCGAGCAGCCCCAAACGACGGGCGCGGCTCTTGATTTTGTTGCGCAGGTCGGGCGTAGTGAGGTCTTGCCCGATGGCGTCGCGAATTTCCTTCACCGCCTGGCCCTGCAACTGGCCGGAGTTTTCCAGCTCATCCACGGCATTGCGCATCTGCAGCAGCCAGGCTTGCTCTTGCAGGTTGTGTGCTGCGAGGCGGGCTTCCAGTTTGTTGGTGGTGTCCTGGTTGCGCGAGCGAACGTGAATCGGCTTCTCTTCCAGGTGACGGGTGAGCACCTGCAACGCCATCACGCGCCAGCGCGATTCCACGTCCAGCGTGCCGCCCAGCAGGATGTCGACACCACGACCGGCCATGTTGGTGGCGATGGTCACGGCACCGGGGCGGGCCGCTTCGGCCACGATGCGGGCTTCGTTGCGGTGATTCTTGGCGTTGAGCACGTTATGCGGCAAGCCCACTTTGAGAGCGCTCTCCAGGCGTTCGCGCTTGGGGTTGGCAATGGAGAAGAGAGCCAGAATCTTGTCGATGTTTTCAGCAGCCACCGGGTCGGGGTTGACGCCGATTTGCTTGGCGAGGTTTTTGACCTGGGGCAATGGCAACTGCAGAATCGGCATGCGCAGCATCTGCAGAATCTGCTCTTTGTCACCGGCCGCAATGTCCTTGCTGTCCCAAACCTTGGCCTTGCACAAGTGTGCCAGCACCAGAGTTTGCAGCGTCTGGGCCTTGAGGCGCTCGGAGAGGCGCTCGGAGACTTCCACCGAACGCGTACCGGCCAGCACCGGCTGGTCAATGCAATGGTGTTCGAGAATTTCGAAGGTGATGGCGCGGAACTTGGCTTCGGCGGTCTTGTAGACGGTATCGGGATAGTCGAGACGCTGGATCTTGCGGTTGGTGGGAATGGTCACGACTTCCACGCCGTAGGTCTTGGCGAATTCGGCTTCTTCGGTCTTGGCGGTACCGGTCATGCCGCCCAGTTTGTTGTAGAGGCGGAAGTAGTTCTGGATGGTAATCGTTGCCACGGTCTGCGATTCGAGCTGCACTTCGAGGTCGTGCTTGGCTTCGAGCGCTTCGTGCAGACCTTCCGAGAAGCGGCGGCCCGGCATTTTGCGGCCGGTGAATTCATCGACGATGACGATTTCGCGCTTGCCGGTTTCCGGGTTGAGATCGATGACGTAGTTCACTTCGCGCTGGAAGAGGGCATGAGCCTTGACCGACTGGTCGAGCACCGACTGCACTTCCTGCAGCTTGGCTTCGCTCAAACGGCGGCGGCGCTCGGCGGGCAGGCGGAGCACGCGGTCGACGAGTGCAGCAATGGTTTCATCGGGGGTTTCGGTCTGGGCCTGCTTGATGACGGCGGCTTCTTCATCGGTGATGATGTCAGCCGTCAGCAGCGTTTCCAGGAAGTTTTCGGCTTCGGCAAAGGCGATGTTTCCGGCATGGAGCTCGGCGATGAGCGTTCCCATGTCGGTCATGGCGGCGGTGCGGCGGCGCTCGTCTTTTTCCGTGCGCCAGGCCAGGTTCTTCACCACGCGCTTGTAATCGTCGAACGGCATGACCTGCAACGATTTCTGCACCACGCGGAAGACGGTGCGCTGCAACTGGTCGCGCGATTTACCGACGAACTCGCCCGACTTCAGCTTGTTCTGCACTTCCTTGGCCAGCGGGATGCGGCGCTTGATTTCTTCGGTGAACGCAGCGGCGTTTTCGGTGGTGAGCAGCGGTTCGAGATGGCGGTTGACGGCGTCATCGGCTAACTCGGCAAAGATGGCAGTGTCGAGCGACTGGGGCAGCGGCTTGTCTAACAGTTCGCCCAACGATTCGCGGGCATCGTTGGAGAGCGGCAGGAAGCCTTCGATCTGCTTAATCAGTTCGGCATTCTGTTTGGCTTTGAACTCCTCCCACTGGCTGCCGAACTGGTCGATGGCGGCGGTTAGCGGCTGCACTTCGGAAGAAGTCAACAGTTGTTCGCCAACGTAATTGTCGAAGTTGCTGGTATATTCACCGGCGGTGATGGCATTATGGATTTCCGAGGCTGTTTCATCGGAAAGGGCTACGCTGCCACGGATTTTTTCCAACAGGGCGGTGGCGTTCTCATCGCGCCACACCGCCAACTGGCGGCTGCTTTCGCCGATGATGGCGGGTAGTTCGCTGTTTTCACCGGGTAAGTCGCGCGAGACCAGCAGAATGCGTTCGCGCACTGCTTCGGCGGTGCCGCCTTCATCGAACATGGCGGCAAACGCTTTACGGGCGTCGCGCGGCACCTCCACCCATTGTGCCATTTCTTCGGCCAGGCTTTCGGCCAGGCGGGCGTGGGCTTTGTTGCGGTCGCTGATGAAGTTCTTCACTTCCTTCATTGCCGCTGCGTAAATGCCGCTCTTGGTGATTTCGCTTTGCAGGGCAGCGCGCAGGCCTTCGGTGTTTTCGCCGCTCTGGGCGCGCTTGGCGATGCTATCATGGTTGCCGAGCTTGGCTTTAAGCTCCTGGGCTGCCGTCTGCAAGAAAGCCTCGCGCGCTGCCGAGTAGGCCTGGGTGGCGCTGGAAATCTTGGAGGTCGCGTCACCACCATTCTGGGCGATGGCCTGGGCGATGTGGTTTTTGAGCTGGTCGCGGGAATCGGCCAATTGCACGGCTTCCCACAGTTTTTCCTGGGTCTGGAACGGTACCAGGTGTTGTTGTGCGATGGTTTCCAGGGCTACCACCACGGCACGGATTTCTTCCGGAGTCAGGCTTGGTGTGTCGGTGGGTACCGAACCCAGCAAAATCTCTTCGGCATCGTGTAGGCGGCCCGCTGTTTCCAGGATGACGTCGGTGAGGGCATCTTGCGGGTAGTCGTCGTTGGAGAGTTCGCTGAGCAGATGAATAACGGAATCCGGATCGTCGATGAGGCCACGGGCCTGGATTTCATCGGCTACTACACCGGCAACGGCGGTTTTCACATCGGGCGCGGCCAGAATTTCCGGCAGAGTCGCGATCACGTCTTCGGGCAAGGCCAGGTCAGCGGCCAGGGCATCGGCCAATTGCGGCGAATCGAAGCCGATTTCCTGGGCATGTGCCCAGGCGCGGGCGAACGGTGTCACCAAACGGGCGACTTCTTCGCGCCAGGCGGCGCTGAGTTTTTCAGGCTTGGCGGCCTGGGAGGCGAGTTTTTCGAGAGTGAAGCGACCGCTGTCGGTGAGTAAACCGCGCTCGGTTTGTTCGGCGGCGACATCCAGCAAACGGGCGGCGTTGTGGGTGCGGGCGCTGGCTTCGGCCAACAAGTAAGAGTCGATGAGGTAGCTGGTCGCTTCGCTGAAGGCGCCACGCTTTTCGATTTCGCCCATCAGGTTGTCCAGCGAAATGCGGCCTTTGTGGGTGAGCGAATCGATGAGGATTTCCACTTCGCGGTCGGTGACGGCGGGCATCAGCTTGCGGGCCACACCGTCGCAGATTTTGGCCAACTGCTGGCGGCGCATGGCGCGCTCGGTCTTAGCTACCTGGGCCGAGATGATGAGCGGAGTGCGCGCTTCGTCGATGAGGATGTTATCGACTTCATCGACCATGGCGAAGTTCAAGGGGCGCTGCACCATGTCGTCGGCAGTGCGGGCCATGTTATCGCGGAGATAGTCGAAACCGACTTCGGAGTTGGTGGCATACAGCACGTCTGAGCGGTAAGCCGGGATGCGCTGCTCGTTGGTCATGTCGTTGTACAAGAACGCCACGCTCAGTCCCAGAAATTCATAAATCGGGCGCATCCAGTTGGCATCGCGCTCGGCTAAGTAGTCGTTGACGGTGATGACGTGCACGCCGCGGCCGGTGAGCGAGTTCAGATAAACGGGCAGGGTAGCGACTAAGGTTTTACCTTCACCGGTGCGCATTTCGGCGATGCGGCCCGAGTGCAACACTGCGCCACCGATCATCTGCACGTCGAAGTGGCGCAGGCCGATGGTGCGCGCGCCGGCTTCGCGGGTGAGGGCGAAGGCTTCGGGTAGCAACTCGTCGAGCACAGCGCCTTCAATAGCCTTGCGAACTTTGACGTAATCGTTGGTCCACTCGATTTCGGTTTCGAGTTCTTTCCATTCGAGGTTTTGCTTTTCCAGGCGTGCCGTTACTTCGTCGCGGAACTTCTTGCGCAGCGCATCCGACTTGGCTTTCACTTCGTCGTCGGTGAGTTTTTCAAACTGGGCACTGAGGGCGTTGATCTGGTCCACGACCGGTCGCAGCTTGGCGACTTCTTTTTCGTTTTTGTCGAAGATCTTGGCGATGAGGCCGGGGGCTTCCTGGCCGGTTTCTGTTTTTTTCTTAAAAAGTCCGAGCATAATTGATGATTCTCCGGGGGAGTTTTGTAGTTGTTTTTTTGAAAACACAAAGGCCACAAAGCATTCCACGAAGATCACAAAAAATCATTCTTTGTGTTATCTTGGTGTGCTTTGTGTTGAAAACAGCCAAAAACTACTGCGGAAAGGAGTTGGTACGCACGCCGGATAAATGCGCGGCTTCGTGCGCTGTGAGAGTGGTTTGAGAGTGTGGCGGGGTGTGGAACAACGTCGGCGGCGAAACGACCGGTATGGCTGGTGTTGAGCCTATTTTGGCTAAGTCGCGCTGGAGTTGCGAAAGTGAATCGGAAAGCGAGAACGGGCTGTCCGAAGTCTGCAGGCGTGTCAGGAAAACCTTGACCTGGCGCGCTTCGAGTGCCGAGAGACGAGTCGAGATTTGTGAAGACGAAGCCGAGGCCGCAATGACGCGAGTCAGAATTGCGACTCGTGTTTCATCCTGCGATGCGGCATGCGAAGCCGGAGCGGCCAGCATCATGCAAAGCGCAGCCAAAAGCAGCGTGCTGAGTGGCAAGCTGCCTGTCATGCGCCGCGTTGCGGCCAAACCGAATTGTGACGGATGAAATCGCATGTGTAATTCCAGCACCGGGAATTATAGCAAACACAGGGCAACCAGACGCGCATTTAACGGCGAGGTTCGGGAAAATGACCACACCACTGGCGCAATGTTTGGGCGTCTTGCAGGAATTGCTCGGGCTCGTCGTTTTGCACGAATTCAATGAGAGCGGGGCGTCGCAGGTTTATATCACTGGCCATCGATAGGTAAAACGACCATGCCTCCTGGCCCTGGGCGAGCGGGCGGCGCTGGCTGCCACGCCAGTGGAAAACATGCAGGTGCGCCAGCCACGGCAACAGCCGTTCCAAATCGGCCATGGCTTCGGGGATGGGAGCGCTGACGCGCGGCTGCCACAACGTTTTGACGTTGGGGTGTTCCGTTTCCAGGAGAAGCTGGCGCGCCGAGGCAGCGGTATCGGTGAGAGTGCCGCGATGAAATTCGGTGGCTACCGTCACGCCAGCCCGGGCTGCCAGTTCGCAGATACGCTGCAGGTCTTGCGTCACCAGATGGCGATAGGCGCTGTCGGCCTTATCGGAATCCATCTTGCCTGCCCATACCCGAATGACCGGCGCTCCCAGTGCCAGGGCGGTGTCGAGCACGGCCTGGAAGGCATCGCCTTCGTTTTCGCTATGACCGGCCCGGTAGTAAGAGCCGTAGGCGGCCACAACCAAACCGGCATTGCGGGTGAGGGTTTGCACGTCGCGCGCAGCCTGCAAGTCGCCGTGCGGCACATGCACATCGCCGCCCCATTCAATGGCCTGAAGCTGGGCCTGGGCCACCAATTCAACGATACGCGCCGGAGGCAACTGGCGGAAAGTAATCGAGACTAAACCGGTCTGGAACATGGTTTCAGGTATAATTGAAGCGCACTAATCTATTATCTAAGCGGAGTATTACTATGGTCTGGCATATGGTCTGGTTCAAATTTAACGAAGGCGTCACCGACGAGCAAAAAACGGAAATGCTCAACGCCCTCAACGAATTGCCGGATTCCATCGAATCAATCAAAACCCTCGCCTGCGGCGAAGATTTTTGCGGACGTGCCCAAGGTTATCACGTCGGTCTGGTCGTGACTTTCGATGACCGTTACGGTCTGGATGAGTACGGCCCGCATCCCTACCATCAGAATTTTATCGCACGCTTCAAACCCCTGTGGGAAAGCGTGATGGCGCTCGACTTCGAAGCGTAACAATTACAGTAAAACAGTTCCCATGTCCAAGCCACTCATCGCTCTTGTCGGGCGACCCAATGTCGGAAAAAGCGCGATGTTCAATCGCCTGGCGCGCAAGCGCATCGCGATCGTCGAAGATTTTGCAGGCACCACGCGCGATCGCCTCTACATGGATTGCGAAATCTGGAATCGGTTGTGTACTCTGATCGATACCGGCGGTTTCGATCCGCTCGATCGGGAGGGATATACTCCGGCGATCCTGACGCAAACCCAGTTCGCCATTGACGAGGCCGATATCATCGTGTTCGTCGTCGATGGCCGCGAAGATCCCAGCACGCTGGATTACGAAATTGCCGACGTGCTGCGCCGCACCCGCAAACCGGTAATTCTTGTTGCCAACAAGCTCGACTCATTGCCGGTTGCCAAGCGCGCCGCCACGTTCTACGATCTGCGGATGGGCGAACCCCTGCCGGTATCGGCTATTTCCGGCTTTGGTGTGGCCGAACTGACGGAGAAAATCGAAGAACTCCTGCCCCGCGAGCAAGCCGAAGTCATTGAAGACGATTCCACGCGAGTCGCTCTGGTGGGCCGCCCCAACGTCGGCAAGAGCGCTCTCACCAATCATATCCTGGGGTACGAGCGCACCATCGTTTCCCCGGTGCCGGGCACCACGCGCGATGCCATCGATACTAAGTTCGATTGGAAAGAGCAGCCGGTTACGCTTATCGATACCGCCGGTATGCGCCGCAAGGCCAAAGTGCGTGCCGATAAAACCGCAGTGGAATACCACATGGTGTTGCGTTCGCTCCGCGCGGTGGACCGCAGCCAGGTTGCGGTGCTGGTGCTCGATAGCGGCGGCGTGACCGACCAGGACACCAAGATTGCCGGTTATGCCCACGAAGCCGGGAAGGCAGTGCTGATTGCAGTCAACAAATGGGATTTGATTGAGGAAGTGCAGGAACGCAAGATTCGCCCCGGCGGCAAAAAAACGCGGGAAGACTTTTTCACCCTGGCGCAAAAAGATTACGCCGAGATGGTGACCCGCTACCTGCCCTTTATCTCCTATGCGCCGATTCACTTCACTTCGGCGCTCACGGGTGCTGGCGTGGAGACCATGCTCGACGATGCCCTGGCGATTGCGCCTAACGTCGATTTGCGTATTCCGACCCCGGTGCTCAACGACATCATTCGCCGCGCCATGGCCGAGCATCCGGCACCTTCGGTGAAGGGCTTGCAGATGAAGATTCGCTATGCCACGCAGCCTGCAGTTTCACCGCCGCGCATCCTTTTGTTTTGCAACCATCCCGAGTTGTTGCACTTCTCTTACGTGCGCTATCTAGAAAACCGCATCCGTGCGCAGTATCCGTTCCGCGGCGTGCCGTTGAAGTTAGAACTGCGTAAAAGCGGCGATGAAACCGGAAGCGATCGTCAGGCTAAAATCGATGCTCGCCGTGCCAAAAGACGGGCGGCTGAAAACGAAGAGGCATTTTTCGACGACGAAGATTAATGGCAATATTCCTGAGCTGTCTGTTGGCCTATTTTCTGGGTGCGGTTCCGTTTGGCGTGTTGGTGGGCAAGGCGCGCGGCGTGGATGTGCGCGCCGTAGGGTCGGGGAACTCCGGCGCGACCAATGTGTGGCGCACGCTCGGCCCGGCGGCAGGTATCACGGTTTTTGCACTCGATGTGCTTAAAGGGCTGGCTGCGCCGTTTATTGCGCGCCTGTTGGTTGACCCCACCGAGCATTGGGTCATTGCGCTCTGCGCGGCTCTGGCAATTGTGGGACACACCTTTTCGGTGTTCCTCAAGTTTCGCGGCGGCAAGGGTATTGCCACCGGCCTGGGCGCTGCATTAGGCTTAATGCCGGTTCCAGCGCTGATTGCTTTTGCGGTATGGGGCCTGGTGCTGTTGGTTTCGCGGATGATTTCAGTGGCTTCGGTTGTGGCGTGTGTAGCGTTGCCGTTAGCGGCCTGGCTGCTTGGAGTACCTCAACCCTATATCGTCGTAATTTTTCTAATTGCAATTATTGCAATCGTTAAGCATATCCCCAATATGAAGCGTGTGTTAGCTGGGACTGAGCCGAAGGTGCAAATCGGCAAGAAGAAACAGGAAGGAGAAGCGGCATGAGCTTACCGGTTCCAGAAGTCGCGGTCTTAGGCGCGGGGAGCTGGGGCACGGTGTTGGCCTGGCTGCTTTGCGAGAAAGGCGTGCGCGTGCGCCTGTGGGCGCGCAGCGAGGAAATGGCCCGTTCCTTGACGGAGAAGGGCGAAAATGTTAAATATCTGCCGAATGCCGTGCTTAAAAACGCCACCTTTACGGCCGATTTAGCAGAGGCGGTTCACGATGTAAAATTCATCGTGGTGGCGGTTCCGGGGGCAGCAACACCGGAGTTGGCGAAGACGTTGTGTACCTTGTCAATGCGGGACGATGCCGTTCTCATCAGTGGTACCAAGGGGCTGCATCCGGAAAGCGGTCTGCGGGCAAGCTGCATCTGGGCGCAGGCGGGTTGGCCGTTGGGGCGTTACGTGGCGCTGAGCGGACCGAACCTGGCCAAGGAAATAGCCGATGGCGTTCCCACTTCGAGTGTGGTCGCTTCGCAAAACCAGGATGCGGCACGTGTTGTCCAATCACTCTTTAATTCGCTGCTCTTTCGCGTTTATACCAGTAGCGATTTGGTGGGAGTAGAATTGGGTGGTGCTTTGAAGAACGTCATTGCCATTGCCGCCGGTGTGGGCGACGGTTTGGGCTACGGCGATAACGCCAAGGCCTCGTTGCTGACGCGCGGTTGGCGTGAGATGACACGCCTCGCGGTAGCGCTGGGAGCGCGTGAAAGCACGCTCTATGGCTTAAGTGGTATGGGCGATTTGTTTGCAACTTGTATGTCGGCACATTCACGCAATCATGCGCTGGGCGTGCAGCTTGGCAAAGGCGAGAGCCTGCAGCAGGCCAGGGCGACAGTGGTGCAAACCGCCGAAGGCGTGCATACTACGCGGGCAGCGCTTTATTTGGCGCGCGAAGCCGGGGTGGAATTGCCGGTAACGCAGCAGGTGCATGCGGTGTTGTTCGAAGGCAAGAACGCGCAGCAGGCCGTGGTCGATTTAATGCAGCGCCAGGGCCGCGACGAAGACGAGTAGTTTATTATCAAACGAGCCGGTTTAAATAACGAGCCGGTTTAAATATTGAGGGAAATAGTTGCAAAGCAAAAAAAGCGATAATGGCTTGAATTTTGCGATGCACTTTTCATAGTTGTTAGAGAAGACGTGTCGGTTAGCCGTTAAAAATTCTGGAGGAATAAACATGGCAGCAAAAGGTGCTACAGAAAGTCGGAGTGATTTGGTCGCGACCATCGCCGCAAACCGTGGTTTGTCGCAGTCGCAGGTAGATGGAATCGTCCGTGACTACGAAAATCACATTATCAAGGCATTGGCAGGTGGCGGTGAAATTCGTCTGGCCGGTTTTGGGAATTTTAAGGTTAGCCAGCGTTCGGCTCGTACCGCACGCAACCCGCAGACCGGCGAAGCCATCAAAGTGAAGGCTCGCAAGGTCGCAAAGTTCTCAGCTTCCAAGGTGTTGAAGGATGCCGTCGCCGGTGTCAAAGCCAGCGCAGCCGCTAAAGCCCCCGCCAAAAAGGTCGCTCCGGCCAAGAAAGCGGCTCCGGCCAAAGCCGCCGCTAAACCGGCAGCCAAGGCCGCACCGGCTAAAGCCGCTGCGAAGCCTGCCGCTAAAGCTGCTCCGGCCAAAGCCGCTGCTAAACCGGCAGCCAAAGCCGCTCCGGCCAAAGCTGCTGCTAAGCCTGCAGCCAAAGCCGCTCCGGCCAAAGCCGCCGCTAAACCGGCAGCCAAAAAAGCCGCAAAGAAGAAATAAGCCGGTTTGCCGGGAATTAAAAAACCGATCTCTCATGAGAGATCGGTTTTTTTGTTGGGGTTTTCTCATTTGGAGTGCGGTGACTTGTCACCGCGAGGACATAACCGCAACGTCTTTACTCCAAAGAAACGCCGATACAACGCGGTGATAAGTCACCGCACTCCAAATCGGGTTTTAATGTGAATGCGGTGCCAGAAACAGCTTTACACCCATCGCAAAGGCATAACCAACCAATGTGGCGGCAGTAATGCTCCAGCCTTCATCGTCGGCGTGCGCTTCGGGCAGCAGGTCGCAGGCGGCGACGTAGAGAAAGCTGCCACCGGCCAACCCCAGAATGATGCCTTGCGTTCCGGAATTCACCGGCACCACGCAGTGATAGAACAATGCGCCTAATAGGATGAAGGCGGCGATGAAGGTGGTGGAAAGCAGCGTGCGCTGATGAGTGCGTCCCGCGCGTAGCATGATGGCTCCCACGCTTACCCCGGCAGCCATTTGGTGCAGGAAGATGGCCAGAATTACGACCAAACCCACTGCCTGCGAAACCGAAAACGCGGCTGCAATGGTGAGACCGTCGGCGAAGTTATGGATACCCATGCCGACCAGCGCCATGGTGTCGGCGTGCCCGTGCGGTTGGTTATGCGGTGTGGGAGCGTGAGAGTGCGTGTGGGTATGCGAATGGGCGTGTGAGTGATCGTGGCCGCAATCGGTGTGAATCTCGATGGGCTTTGCGCCTTTGTCCGGTTCGATCTCACATTCGCGGTGACGGCAAGCATGGAAGTGTGTCATGCGTTCGGCGAAATAGAGCACCAAAAACCCGAATGCAGCACCCCACATGGCGTAGTCGTGGTTGTTCTCCAGCGCCTCGGGAATGAGGTCGTGCAGCGCCGTGGCCAGCATCAGACCGGCCGAGAAGCCAATCAACAGCGATAGGCGATGATAGAACAAGTGCTTGCGCAGCATGGGGGCATTGGGGAGAGCAGAACCCAGCACCAGGGCAACGCCGGCGAATATGGCTAAGAAAATAGAAGGGAGCAGGCCAGGAGACGACATAGAAATAAATGTATTTGAGAATTAATTATCAATAATGATAATGCAGTGACGCCCGAAAGTCAAATTCTGATTAAGGAATAGGTGAATTCTTCATGACTTATTGAGAAGACGAATAATGTCATACATTGTCATTCTGAGCCTGCGAAGAATCTATTTTTATTTTGTTAAAACGTTGTACGTAGGCAGCTATATTTTAGCTCACGAAGGCAAGATTCTTCGCAGGCTCAGAATGACAGGGCGCGGTGTTTATCTTTAAAAATTGAAAGAAGATAAAGAAACTACAGGGTCAAATTAAGCGATTCTTTCCAGCGGGGCATACGCCACAATCAGTTTCTTTTTACCCACCGAAGGTGCCAGAAAGCCCACTTCAACCCATTCGTTAAGCCCGCCACGGGTGGCGGCGTTGAGCACCACGCCTTCGCCGAAGGTAGGATGCTTCAGACGGTCGCCGATTTGGAAGCGGGGCGGTTCGTCATCGATAGCGGGTGCCGATTCGACCACGGTGCTGGGCGAGGAACCCCAATCGCTTGCTTCCTGATAGTAGCTAAAACCACCGCCACGGGCATAGCCGGTGCGTTCGAGCAGGTGCGCGGGGATTTCATCGAGAAACAGCGAAGGCTGGGTCGCTTCAGTGCGTCCGTGCAACGTGCGCTGGGCAGCGTGTGAAAGATACACCTTTTCGCGGGCGCGGGTAATGCCGACGTAGCAGAGGCGGCGCTCTTCTTCGAGTTCGGCATTAGTAGCGCTTTCGCCCCACAGAGCGCGGGCGTGCGGCAAAATGCCTTGTTCGGCACCTACTAGGAAGACGACGGGAAATTCCAGCCCCTTGGCGGCGTGTAGCGTCATCAGGGTGACGTTGTTTTCGATCTGGCTTTCGTCTTGTGGCAGAGCGGTGAGCGCGTTGGTTTTTTCCCCGCTGTCTTCCAAAACCGTGGTTTCGAGGAAGGTTGAGAGGCGGGTGCGCGGCAGGTCGATATAATCGGTTTCGTCAGGTTCTGGCGCACTGTCGGCAGCGAGGCCTTCCGCATCGAAGCGGGTGTCGAAATCTTGCGCGGCTGCGAGGAATTCCTCCACGTTGGCGATGCGGTCTTCGCCCTTGCCGTCGCGTTCGCCGGAGAGAAATTCAAGATAGAAGGTGCGTTTGAGAATTTGTGTCAGCAACGCTTCGATCGGAGGCTCTTGCGCGAGTTCGAAGCGCAAGTCGAGCAGGATGTCGCGCACCGGGCGGATTTTGGTGGCAATGGCTTTGGTGGAGAGCGCTTCCAGGTTTTGCGCCGTCACGATTTCCCACAACGAACACTGGTGCTGCATGGCCAGGCCTTGCAAGCGGTCGATGGTAGTCGCGCCAATGCCGCGCGCCGGGACGTTGATGATGCGGCTCAGCGCCACGCCGTCGCTGGGGTTGGAGAGCACCTTGAGATAAGCCAGTAGGTCTTTAATCTCGCGGCGTTCGTAGAAGCGCTGGGTGCCCACCAGCTTGAGCGGAATGCGTGCGCGCATGAACGCTTCTTCAAAGGGACGGCTCTGGGCGTTGATGCGGCACAGAATCGCAAAATCGCGGAAGGTTTTTTTCTCTTCGCGTTGCAGTTCGCGAATGGTTTGTACCACCCAGTTGGCTTCGTCTTGCGCGCTGGCGGTGCCATGCAAAATGAGAGGCGCGCCGCCGGTGAATTCCGACCAGAGCTGCTTGGGGCTGCGTCCCTGGTTTTTGGAGATGACGCCGTGGGCGGCATCGAGGATGTTCTGGGTCGAGCGATAGTTTTGTTCCAGCTTGATGATGCGGGCGTCGGGATAGCGGCGCTCGAAATCGAGGATGATCTGCACGTCGGCACCGCGCCAGGCGTAGATCGATTGATCGTCGTCGCCCACCACGCAGATATTTTGGTGCTTGCCCGAGAGCAACTCCACCCAGCGGAACTGGGCGGCGTTTACATCCTGAAACTCATCGATGAGCACTTGCTGGAACCGTTCACTCCAATATTCGCGAGCTTCGCTGCTTTGTTCTAACAGGCGCACGGCTTCGAGTAGCAGATCGTCGAAATCGACGGCGTGGGAAGCAGCCAGGCGGGCCTGGTAGTTTTTATAGACGCGGGCAAAAATGCGATCGCCGGGGCGCGGACCTTCTTCCGAGAAGTCGCTGGAACGCTGCATTTTGTTCTTGGCATCGGAGATACGCCCCAGCATTTTGCCGGGCGTGTAGCGCGCCGAGTCGAGGTCGGCTTCCTTGAGCACGTCTTTAATAACGCGTTGGCTGTCGTCGGAATCGAAAATGACGAAGTTATCAGGCAGGCCGATCTGTGCGCCGTGGATACGCAGCATACGCGCACATAGCGAGTGAAAGGTGCCCATCCACAAACGGGAAGCATCTTCGGTGCCGACCAGGGTGTGCAGTCGCTCGCGCATCTCCTTGGCGGCTTTGTTGGTGAAGGTGACGGCGAGGATGCGCGAAGGCCATACTCCGCGCTCTTTGATGAGGTAGGCGATGCGGTGGGTGAGAGTGCGTGTTTTGCCCGAACCGGCTCCGGCGAAGATGAGAAGCGGGCCGCTTTCGTGCGTCACCGCGGCGCGTTGGGGCGCGTTTAAACCTGCAAGTAAGTCCATGTTATTTTAGGTGATAGGCACGAGGCGCTGGGCACGAGGTAGGCCACTATAGCGCGTAACGTACTGTGCCTAATTATTCCGGTTTGGGAACGGGCGAGATTTCGGCACTGTCTCCGCTGGGTGCGCTCGATCCTTCGGGACGCGGAACCGGCGATTCACTGCTCTGGCGACGCGGGCGGCTGCGGGGGCGTTCGCTATTGTTATTGCTACTGCTTTCGCTTGATGTGCTTTGAGTTTGCGATGTGATGCTGCGGCGCGCGGGAGCCGATTCACTGCTGCCACTGCTTTCCGATGAACGTGACGACTGGCTTTCAGCGGAATCGCTGGAAGAGGAACGTTCTTCACGTTCGCTTTGCCGTTCCCGCTCTCTTTCACGATCGCGATTGCGGCGGCGACGTCTGCGTTCGCGGCGCTCTTCGCCCAGCGAATAGTCTACAGAGGCATCGTCGAAAGTGCGCGTGCCCATCGCGGCTGTGGGGGTAGGAGTTGGTGTGGGACGGGAACGTTCGCGTGAACGGCGAGAGGAAGAATCATCCTCGTCTTTATCATCATCTTCCGAAAACTCGGGTAGATCGCGGCTGCCAGACGAGCCATCGGCGGGTAGCAGCTTCACATCGACGCGAGGTTCTTTACCCTTCCAGCCGGTTTGGCGCGTGACGGCGGTTGCTTCGGTCGAGGCGCGCGAAGTTTCGCGGATCGAGTTCGACTTGGCATTTTCGCCAAACAGCTTGGCGCTCAAAATGTATTTGCCGAATGCAAACGAACCATACGCCAGGGCGCACAGCAGCACGACAACCATTAATAGGCGGGAAAGGAACTTCATAGAGTAAAGGCTATCATAAAATTAGCGTGCAACGTCGTGGAAAACGCGCCGCCAGGGGAGGATTCTGATAAACCGAATAGACCCATGAACCGAATTGTCCCAAGGAGCGTTTTTCGTGCGAATTGCCGTTGATGCCACAGCGCTCTATGGCCGCTACGGCGGCGTGGAATATTCACTGTGGAATTTGCTCTGCGGCCTGCATGCCGAGGACTCGCAGCACGAGTATTGTGTCTATATTCCCAGCGATGGCCCGCCACCGGCCTCGCTCAGGAAATTCAACGCCCGTTGGCGCTGGGTCCGTCTGCCGTTTTCGGGGCGGCAGAAGCTGGCGCGCATCTTCTGGCAGCAACGGACTCTGCCTGCTCAACTCCTGCGCGATGGCTGCGATATTCTCCACGCTCCGACCTATGTCGCGCCGCTGCAGGCCACAGTGCCGACGGTGCTAACTGTGTATGATCTCATTGCGCTCTCGCATCCTCAATTCGCTACTGCGCTCAATCGTTTGCATTACGGCGTTTTGCTCCCGGCTTCGATTAAGCGCGCGACACGCATTATCGTGCCATCGCAGGCGGTGGCACGTGAAATAACCGCTCGTTTCCCGGTGCGCTTTCCGCGTATTATCGAACTGGGGCTGGAACCGGCTTTTTTTGCGACCCCTTCCCAAGAGATGAAAGCCGGGGTGCGAGAACGTTATCGCTTGCCCGAACGCTATCTTTTATTTGTCGGTAATTTCGAGCCGAAGAAAAACCTCAAGAACGTTTTGCGCGCTTTGGAACTGCTGCCGGATGCGCCGCCTCTGGTGATCGCGGGCGGCAACCGCGCCTGGGCCGGACATGAGATGCACAGCAGCACCCGCACTCACGTGACCGGCTACGTTGCCCGCGCCGACCTGCCCGCACTTTATGCCGGTTGCTCGGCGTTCGTATTTCCCTCCCTGGCCGAAGGTTTTGGCCTGCCGGTGCTCGAAGCCCTGGCCTGCGGCGCGCCGGTTGTCACCAGCAAAGCCGTCCCCTTGCCGGAATTGGAAAAAGCCGCGCTTATTCGTAACCCCAATAGCCCGTCCAGCATTGCCGATGGTATCTCGCGTATTTTGCATGAACCAGGGGAAGCGGGGCGTCTGCAAATCGCAGGGCAAGGGTATGCCAAGCCCTATACCTGGCGGCGCGCGGCGCGGGAGACACTGGCGATTTACCGTGAGTTAGCAGGGTAGGGGCGAACATTGAACGTTCAACATCGAACGTCGAACATCCAAAGTCGGCGTTTCAGGTGGCGTAAAACTCGTGTTCTTCATTGTCGTTTATTATTCGATGTTTGTTGATATATAATTCAATATTATTGTTAAATTATGCCCCTACAGCGGGCGAAAGGTATTTTCTTGCAAGTTCGGAATCGTATTAAATGGTCGGTGAGTGGTATTGTTCGTGCTCTCGCGGTGAGGCCGTTGTTGCCGTTGGCGTTGGGCGCGGTGCTTTTGAGCGGGTGCGAGCCTAACGGCTTTTTGAGTGCGCTTGAGTTTTTTCTTCCCGGCGGCAATCAGAAAAAACAGACGCACCTTTTATTAGGCAATCCCAGTGCAGACAACCAGCAGCCGGAGAATCATCTGGTGCTGCGCGAGGCATTTGCCCTGAGTTATAACGCGGCCAATAAAGGGCCTAACTGGGTAGCGTGGCATCTGGAGCAGAGCGATATTGGAGATGCGCCGCGCGGTCAGTTTGTCGCCGACCCGCTTTTGCCGGCGGCGTGGCAGGTGAGTCCGGGCGATTACAGCGGTGGCGGTTACGATCGTGGCCATGTTTGTCCCAGCGGCGACCGCACGCGTGATGCCGATTTCAACCAGCAGACTTTCGTGATGAGCAACATGTTGCCACAGGCAGCCGCGCTCAACCAGAAAGTGTGGAACAAGCTTGAGGCCTACTGCCGCTATCTGGTACGCGAGCAGAAGCAGGAACTGTATATCGTTTCCGGCGGTAGCGGCTCGGCGGGCAAGCTGGGCAAACAGAAAATCAATATTCCCAATACATACTGGAAAATCATCGTGGCGCTGCCCCACGGCGAGAACGATTTGGAGCGTATCGATAAAAACACACGCGTCATCGCCGTTTCCATCCCTAACCGTAACCGCGAGGAAATCGCCGCTTCCTACTGGACCGACTGGATCACCAGCGTCGATCAATTAGAAAAAACCACCGGCTACGATTTCCTCTCTGCACTGCCCGACGATGTGGAAAAAGCCCTTTCGGCTAAACGCGATGCGGGCATCGAGCAGGATAAGGCTAAGCATAATACCGCCCCCAGTCACCCCGTACCCGGCATGCCGGGCCAGGTGTGGGTGAACACCCGCAGTGGCGTTTTTCACCGCCCCGGCATGCGCTATTACGGCAAAACCAAGGAAGGCCAATATATGACCGAAGCCCAGGCACTGGCGAAGGGGTATCGGGCCGCACCTAATTGAACGACGGACGTTGAACATTGAACTTTCAACATCGAACTTTCAATGTTGGATGTTCGACGTTCCTCTCCTTAACCTATAATCTTCGTATGAAACAAGACGCGATACAGAAAAAGTTCCTCTGGTTTTGGTGCTTAATCGTTCTGGCGCTGTGCCAATTACCGGGCAGTGCTATGCCGCAAGATCCCTTCGAGCGTTTACTCTCTCGGCTGGATAACGCACCTCTCGACCTGGAAGCGACAGCGCGTAATTCGCAGCGGGCCAACAGTGTGCAGCGGGCGGCGGAGAGCTTTTCGCGCACTATGGCCCCGCTGACGCCGGTTTTGCAGAGTGTGGCTAACAATCGGGTTTTAGTGGGGACGAGCCGCATCCCCATCCTCGGCGCACCGGTTCAGCAAGCGCGGCAAACATTGAACAGTGTGATTGCTATCAATCGCAACTTTACGCGGTTGGTGGAACTCGATAAGAAACAGGTGATGCCCTTGCGCATTGCCGCCATTAATGCGGCGACCCTCAAACGCACCCGCAGCCGCAGAGACCTGCCCGCAGCGGTGCGTTCGTTTAGACAGGCCTACCAACTCTTAACGGGCCACGAGCAGCTTCTCCAGCAACAGCGCCAGAGGCTTAATGGAACTTTGAACTTGATGCAGCAGCTCTCGCCGACCATGCAGCGCATCGGCAGCCGCGTGCCGGGGTGGAATCCCCAGACCTGGAAGGCCGCCGAAAAAAAGCTGCAAGGCATTCAAACTATGCTGGCCGCCAAACAGAAACAGTTGGGGCAGTTGAGGAGTTTTACCGGCGAGTGTCTTCAGGATGGGCAAGCGGCTTTGAAGTCGTAAATTGGCCAGTTTCCGAGTTCTCAGGAAGATTGGAGCAACAATGAAGAACCGCGCGCGTGAGCGAGCCGGATTGGGGAAGATTTTTGCCAGGCCAAGGTTGCTGCCGGGAAAAATAATAATGCCGGAGCCTTCCATTCCCTGTCTACTCTTTACCTCTAAAGAGGAACGCCCCTTGTGGGTACCTTCAACGCCTTCACTCGCGCACTTTTAAAAACGAGCTAAAACGTTAAAGGCACTCACAAGGAGCGTTCCTGGCATAGAGTCTTGCTCGCCATTGAGGAGGCAATACAAAATTGGAACGCTCTTTCCCCTCACCCCAGCCCTCTCCCCGAAGGGGCGAGGGGGCATGCTGCACCGATCTGGGCGCGCCACACAGAGTGAAATGTGGCGCTTCGTGCTCCCCTCTCCTGTTCTGGGAGAGGGGCCGGGGGTGAGGGGAGGAGCTTATTAAATTCGTATCACTTTCTTCTGCGTTGTCAGCTATGCAAATCCGCCCGCACTTCACGCGCGGCTTCTACCATATGTTTGAGGGCGGGCACGGTTTCATCGTAGCCACGGGTTTTCAAACCGCAGTCGGGATTGACCCACACGTTCTCCAGCGGCAAGCGCTCTAATGTGCGGCGGATTTTCACGGCCATGTCCCCGGCATCGGGAACGTTGGGGGAGTGAATGTCGTACACACCCGGTCCGATACCGGCAGGGTAGCGGAACTCGCGCAGCGTATCGAGCATTTCGCCGTAGGAACGAGCGTCTTCAATCGAGATGACGTCGGCGTTCAGGGCGGCGATAGAGCCGATGATGTCGCTGAACTCGGAATAGCACATGTGGGTGTGGATTTGCGTCTGCGGAGCCACGCCCGAAGAGGCTAAGCGGAACGCTTTTACGGCCCAGTCGAGATAGGCATCCCAATCGGCGCGGCGAATCGGCAAACCTTCGCGGAAGGCGGCTTCATCGATCTGGATGATGGGCAGTCCGGCGGCTTCGAGCGCCTGCACTTCATCGCGAATCGCCAGGCCGATCTGATAGGCCACGTCGCTGCGGGGCAGGTCGTCGCGCACGAAGCTCCACTGCAGCATCGTCACCGGGCCGGTGAGCATACCCTTCATTGGTTTTTCGGTAAGCGACTGGGCATAGCGGCTGATCTCCACCGTCATATCCTGCTCGCGGGACACGTCGCCGAAAATCAGCGGTGGGCGCACGCAACGGCTGCCGTAAGACTGCACCCAACCCTGTTGAGTGGAAGCGTAGCCGCGCAGTTGCTCGGCGAAATACTGCACCATGTCGTTGCGCTCGGGTTCGCCATGCACCAACACGTCGAGGCCGATTTCTTCTTGCAACTCGACCACACGCTTAATCTCGGCGCGGATGGCGTCTTGATAGGCTTGCGGGTCTTTAGCGGCTCCGGCGCGGGCCTGGCGCAGCTCTTTGGTTTGCGGGAAAGAACCGATGGTTGTGGTCGGCAGCAATGGCAGCGGCAAGCGCTCGCGTTGCAGGGCATTGCGTTCCTGAAGCGGGGCGCGTTCGAAGTCGGCATCCTGCAACTGCTCGACACGGCTGCGCACCGGGGCGACGCGGCGGCCTTCCATATGGAGCCAGCGGTTGCGCTGGTCGCGGGCGGCCTCCCATTCGGCCTGCACGTTGTTGACTCCCAGACGCAGGGCGCGGGAGAGCAAGTCCAATTCGCGCAAACGTTCCTGGGCGAAACACAAACCATCGCGCAAATCACCGGGCAGGTTTTCTTCATCTTCCACGGTTTCGGGCAGGTGCCATAACGGGCAGGAAGAAGAAATCAGCAAGCGCTCGGCAGGCACCAGAACCTGAATGTTCTGCACACAGGCCAGGGCGACGTTGAGGTCGGTGCGCCACACGTTGCGGCCATCGATAACACCCAGCACCAGCTTCTTATCGGCGGGGAAGGGAGAAGCCAGAATCGCGCTGGAGTTGCGTTTGCGACCGGCCACCATGTCCACGCCGAGCGCAGCGACGGGCAGGGCAGTGAGGCGTTGCCACACCGGTTCTACATCGCCGTAGTAGGTCTGCACGCACAGGTTGGGGTTGGCCTGGGCCAATGTTTCGTAACAGGCGGCGAAGGCGTTCCACTCTTCATCGCTCACATCGGCGACCAGCGAAGGCTCGTCGATCTGCACCAGGTTGGAGGTCTCGGCAGCCAGTTCACCCAAAATTTGGGCGTAAATCGGCGTGAGTTCTTCCAGACGTTGCACCAATTCCTCAGTGGAGATGTTGGCCAGCTTGAGGTAGGTGAACGGCCCCAGCAGCCACGGCTTGGCGGCATCGCCCACAACTTCTTTGGCACGGCGCAGAGCAGCCAGCGGGCGGTTTTGGGTGAGCTGGAATTTTTCCGGCAGTTCGGGGATGAGGTAGTGGTAGTTGGTATCGAACCACTTGGTCATTTCGCAAGCCGGGACACCATTGGCACCACGCGCCATGGCGAAATAGAGTTCGGGAGTGATTTCGCCACCGTCCCAGCCGTAGCGTTCGGGAATGGCACCCAGCATGACGGAGGTATCGAGAACGTGGTCGTAGAGGCTAAAGTCACCCGCGGGAATGAGGCCGAGTTCGGCTTTTTTCTGGGTGCGCCAGATATCGGCTTCGCGGTGTGCGGCCTGCTGGGCGAGGGTGGCGGAATCGGTTTTGCCTGCCCAGAAATCTTCGAGGATCCACTTATAGGCGCGGCCCCGGCCAACGCGGGGATAGCCCAGCGTGGTTGCGACGTAGGTTGTGTCTTGCATTTTTCTCCTTCGGAAATGGTCTTCGGAGAAAAATGAAGCAGACACCATGCAAAACGGCTTGGCGACACGATTGCGCCCAAACCATTGCAGTAGCTGCCAGGCATTCCCTTTTCTCCGAAGGTGGTTACAAGCCTTTTCTCATGGTGGGCATCCGGGCTTTCCTGCCTTTACTGCAAGTAGGATTTACCGTAGCGGGACTGCACCGGAATTGCACCGGTTTTCCCCATTATCTCAGTCGGCCACGACAGCACGACTCCACGAGATTGCTATTTAATTGTGCGTATCAACCTATCACGATAAAGACACAGCGACAAGTTAGGCACTGAATTTCTTATGAAGTTCAGACCCAACATCAACAATAATTATTAATGTCTCACAGTTTTAATCATTGACAGAAAATCGAATATTCCTTAGAATCTCTTTAAAGCCGATTGATTCACTCGGAATTGATCGGGAAAAGTTATTAAGTTTAGATGGAGGTAGCAAATGTTGAGTTGTTCTACTGAGCAGAGTAAAACAACCGCGCGTCGTGGATTTACTTTGATTGAGTTACTTGTCGTTATAGCTATTATAGCTATTCTGGCAGCAATCCTCTTCCCGGTGTTTGCACGGGCGCGCGAAAAAGCACGCCAATCGAGTTGTATGTCGAATCTCAAGCAGATTGGTTTGGGAGCCATGCAGTATCAGCAAGATCACGATGGCTTTACGTTTCCGCAGTATCTGGCAGCGCCGGGAACGGGATTATATTATCCCAACGAAGATATCACCTGGTTCGGCCGGCGTGAGCGGGTAGGCGGCCCGGCAGGCATCACCATTAAAGACGGCTTGTTGCAGCCCTATATGAAGAGCAACCAGATTATGGTTTGTCCTTCCTTCACCGGAACCGCCACCGAGTTGGGCTACGCCATGAATATTTATGGTGTCAACAAAGCCGCACAAGATGCCAATGGGTTTAAATACTGGTATGGCGTGAATGAATCGGTCTTTGAAGCACCTGCCGAAACGGTATTGATTGCCGATGGTTTGGGCAACTTCATCGGTGGCCCGGGCTGGGGGCGTGAAGGCATGCACGGCCGCCACTCGGAAATGTCGAATGTTCTATGGATGGATGGTCACGTGAAAGCCATGCGCGTTGCCTTTGTTGATAATACCACCCTTAGCGGTTTCAAGACCGGCACAATTATTCATCCCAGCCATCCGGCTGATGGTTGTGTGACGACCGAAGGTGCGGCTCCGACGTATACCGCCAGTTCATCAGGTGGCGCGAGCACTTCCGATGGTCATTGTAAATCGGATTACTACTTCAATCGAGAAAAATCCTAACGTTAGTCAGTGCCTATAGGAATAATAGCCAATGCCTATGGGCGCTGTCTTGACAAACGATTCGACTCGCTTTAGAATCAACCTGTTAATCCTGATTTTTTGGCTCGGAATTGATAAGTTTTACCGGGTTAATTAATGAGGGATTCTGACGATAATATCGGTTACGCAAACGACACTGTTTCCTGAGAAGGGGGTCGAAGTGACCGGGTAATCCAAAAGGAATTTGAGAGGAAGACATGTTGAGTTGTTCTACTGAGCAGAGTAAGGCAGCGTTGCGCCGTGGATTTACATTGATTGAGTTACTTGTTGTTATAGCGATAATAGCTATTTTGGCAGCAATTCTTTTTCCTGTATTTGCGCGAGCACGTGAAAAAGCACGGCAGACGAGCTGCATGTCGAACCTCAAACAGATTGGTTTGGGAATTATCCAATACCAACAAGATTATGATGAGCGGACCATGCCGTATCAGTTGGCTAACGATACGCCAACGTGGGCGAGCTACTTTGATACTGGAACCAGCACTCACGATATGACAAAGGGCTTAATTTACCCTTATGTCAAGAATGGTCAGATTGTCGATTGTCCCAGTGCGCCTGAAGTAGCTGCGACGACAGCACAAACGCCTCCGGTTGCTTATGCATACAATGCCCATTACCTGAGTTCGGCTGCATTTGGCGGAACTGGTAGTGTGGGTGGTGGAATTAATACGTCTGTCATCGACCGTCCTGCTGAAACGATACTCATGACGGATGGCTCACGTTTAGTCGCTGGACCAGCCTGGTCACGACCGGGTTATGCTTTTGGCCCCTCATCGACGCAACAGCGCATTCATGGACGGCATTCTGAGATGGCGAATGTGCTCTGGGCCGATGGTCATGTCAAAGCCATGCGGGTTTCCTATCCATCAATCGCAACTTTTAGTGGTGTCACTACTAAAGACAGGAATTTGGGCAGTCTGTCGCATCCTTCCTACCCCTACGCTGGGGATCGTGCTATCGCTGGAGCAGCAACAGGTTGCCCGGGTATGGCTGACATGGCAACGATTTTTGCCGATGCCGCATGCCGTGCCGACTACTATTTCTTGCCTGCAAAACCAACTTCTTAAAATAATGAAAACTTTTACCAAATTTACCTTAGCAACCGCCGTTCTCATCTCCTCTGCCTTGACCGCCTTCGCGCAGCCCAAGGTAGAAAAAACTGCCAAGGTCGATGTGCATGGTCTTTATGAGATCGTATACAATCCGGTTGAAGAAGCCGTCTATGTCGCCGCTGCCGGTTCGCGTGGCAATGCGATCAGCAAAATCGTCAAGCTCGACCCCAAGACGCTCAAGGTTCTGTCCACCATCGATACTGGCACCGAGCGCCCCTACGGCCTGGGCCTCAATGTCAAAACGCAGACGTTGTACACCACCAACACCGTTACCGGTTCGGTTTCGGCTATCGATTTGAAAAGCGGTGCCATCAAGGTCATTAAGAAAGAAGGCCTCAAGCCTCACTTCCGTGAAGCCGTGGTCGATGAAGAGGCCAACAAGGTTTATGTTACGGTGTCTGAGCGCAACACCAGTAGCATTTGGGTGATCGACGGTGCTAAAAACGAACTCAGTCATATCATCGAAAACACCGGCAATGTCACCACCGGCCTGGCGATCGACAAGGCCAATAACCGCTTGATCATCACCAACATGTCGGACCACAAAATTGCAACTATCGATCTTGCCACCAACAAAATCGTGGAGCAGTTCGAAGCCGGTGGTGAGAACCCGACCAACCTGATTTTCGACAGCAAAACCAATCGCTTGTTTGTAGCGAACCAGAAGACCAACAATATCTCGGTGCTCGACGCCAAGACCGGTGCGCTGTTGAAAAACGTTCCCACCGGTGAAGGTGCGCTGGGTATTAACTTCAATCCGAATACCAACCTCATCTACGTGGCTAATCGAGGTTCGGGCACGGTGACGGTCATCAATGCCGCAACCTACGAAGTGGTGGCCGACTTGAAAGCCGGAACTCACCCCAACACGGTGGCTATCGATGCGAAAAACAATGTGGCTTATGTCACCAACAAAGCCAAGCGTGTGGCTGAAGGCGAAACCGATGAAGCGGGCGATACCGTTTCTCTGATCGTTCCCTGAGCAGTGGGGAATAGTAGCGGTTGGATATTTTCTAACAGTGCTGATTAGGTGATATAAAACTAATAGGCTCACCCCTCACCCCCGGCCCCTCGCCCCTTCGGGGAGAGGGCTGGGGTGAGGGGAAAGAGCGCTTCAATTTTGTATCAGTTCCTTAGCCAACCGCGTGGGGCATTTAGCCATCTCTCGTTATGAAAGTTTTGAAATCTCTCTTATTGGGCGTAGCTCTGTGCGCAGCACCAATCGCAGGCGTGCAGGCCGCCGAGCCTGTGGTGGAAGCTCAAGCCTTCGTGCTGAACGGCGCGCAGCATTTCAACCTCAAGTCGCAAGTCAATGGTCGCGAGTACCACATCTTTGTTTCGGCTCCCCAGGGCGAAGCGCCTGCCGAAGGCTATCCCGTGGTTTACACCTCCGATGGCAATGCCATGTTCCCGCAGATTGCCGCCACGGCGAATTTGCTGCGCATGAATAACCGCGCGGTGTTTGTCGGCATCGGCTATCCGGGTGATGGCCAGTTCGATTCGCAGCGCCGCTATTTCGACCTCACTCCGAAAACTTCCGAAGAAGTGGTGCGCGCTTCCGGTCGCAGCGGTGTGGCGCGCGAAACCGGCGGCAACGATTTGTTCATCGAATTTATTGAAACCGAACTTAAACCGCTGATCGAAAAGCGCTATAAGATCAACCGCAGCAAGCAGACCTTATTCGGGCATTCGCTGGGCGGCCTTTTTGTGTTGCACGTGCTTTTCAACCGTCCTGAAACTTTCCAGAACTATGTCGCTGCTGCGCCTTCGGTGTGGTGGAATAACCAGTCTGTCCTCGAAGAAGAAAAGGCGTTCCAGGCTAAGTATAAAGGCCAGAAGCTGGATTTAAACGTGATGATCACGGCCAACACCGATCCTTCACGCCGTCGCCCGACTCCGGCCCAGGCCGAACAGGGCCGCGCGCCGCAAGCCGAACCGCGCAATACCCGCCAGGATTCCGTGGAAGGCTCCGATTCGATTATCGGGCGTTTGGAAACCATTGAGGGTGTGACGGCTCAATATAAGCTCATCGAAAACGAAACCCATATTTCGATGGTTCCGGCTTCCATTAATAGTGCTTTGCGATTTGTCTTGGGCGATTCGCGTCGCTCCCAGGCTGCACCTCCGGCCGAAGCGGCACGTGGAGCAGAAGGGCAATGATTGCAGAAAAAACCAAGAAGTCAACTTTAGTTCGCCACGAGCTTAAAGTGAGGCTATTGCGCGTGGTGCGTGTCACTCAACTCACGCCGCGCATGGTGCGCGTGACGCTGGCAGGAGCGCAGTTGGAAGGCTTCACCACGCTTTCCCCCGACGACCACGTGAAGCTACTGTTTCCGGTTGCCGGGCAGGAAAAACCGACTCTGCCCACCCCTGGCCCCAACGGCATGGAGTGGCCCGAAGGTGAGCCTCGCCCGGCTACGCGCGATTTCACGCCGCGTCGTTACGACCCGATTAGCGGTGAACTTGATATCGACTTTTTGCTGCACGAAGAAGGCGTCGCCACGCAGTGGGCATCGCAAGCCCAAATCGGCCAGTATCTGGGCGTAGCCGGGCCGCGCGGCTCGCATGTCGCATCTTATGAATCCGATTGGTATCTGCTGGTGGGCGATGAAAGCGCGTTGCCTTCGATAGCGCGACGCCTGGAAGAGCTTCCCATTGATAGCCGGGCTTTTGTTTTTATCGAAGTCAACGATGCCAGTGATCGCTTGCCTTTGGAATCGCCAGCCAACGCCAGTATTTGCTGGGTCTATCGCGAGAATGGTCCCACAGAGAGCAGTGCGCTCGAAACTGCCGTGCGCGGTTTGAAGTTTCCCGAAGGCGATTATCAGGCATGGGTTAGCGGCGAGGTGAGTGGGGTGCGGGCGATCTTCCGTTATTTGCTCGATGAAAAAGGTGCCTCGCGCGAGCAGGTGAAAGCCGATGGCTACTGGAAACGCGGCACGGTGAACCACGATCATCATGAGCCGATTGAAGAGTAACTCCTCCCCCTCAGGGGGAGGTTGGGTGGGGGATTTGAAGAGTAATAATGAATTGGGTTCTTTTGTTGAAAAGCTGTTTTCACTTCATGATTCATTGTTACTAATGCTCTCCGACTCCCTCCCCCAATCCCTCCCTGTGGGAGGGGAGTGATGCATCTGTAGGTTATCAAGGATATTATTGCTATGAAGAAAACATTGATGAAGAAGTTTAAAGTGCTTACTCTGGTGAGCGGTTGCGCTATTGCAGCCTTGCTGGTTGGCTATAGCCAGTTCGGTAACAGCTATGCCCAGGGAACCAGGCGCGCTGCTGTGAGAACTCCGCAAAGGGTTGTAGCACTCAATTCAACCAATGTGGAAATTATTCAACAGTTGGGTAAAGTATCCACTCTGGTCGGTATCGACCGTTCGGCACATATGTTGGGTTTTTCTTCTCTCAATAAGATCAAAGACGTGGGGCATCCCTATCAGCCCAACGTGGAAGGCATTATTGCTCTGCGGCCGGATTTGGTGTTGGCGACAGAAGAGAACCTGGAGAAGAAAACCGCAGAGCAGTTACGTGCTGCCGGTGTGAAAGTCACCATCCTCGAAAACTCCTACAAAGATGGGCTTACAGGCTTGAAGCGTCGTATCAACGCAGTCGCTAAAATCTACAATGTGCCCGCTAAAGGCCGCGAGTTAATCACTAAGGTAGAAGCCGATGAGAAGCGGCTCCGCGCAAAAACGGTGCGCACCAAAAAGAAACCTAAAATCTTCTTCCTCTATGCGCATGGCCCCGGCACCGCATTCATTACCGGCACAGATTCGGGTTCGGACGTGCTTATCCGGCTGGCCGGTGGAACCAATGCGGCATCCTTTACCTCTGGCAGGAAGCCGCTCACAGCCGAAGCCATGGTTCAGGCTTCTCCCGATGCAATTATTATGCTGCGTCGAGGCATGAAAGCAGTCAAAGGCGTGGAGGGTGCTTTGAAACTCCCAGGTGTTGCCTTGACCCCGGCAGGCAGAAATCGCAAGATTATTACCGTTGATGACAGCGTCCGTTGGGTGGGACCCCGTTTCCCCGAATTTGCCTCGAAGCTGCATGACGAGTTGAATAAACCGGCACGATAAGGGACGGGTACCGATCATTCGTTTTTGAAAGCTCAATCTTTATGGAGTACCGATATTCTGTTGGCGCTCCATAAATGACGTAAACCTGTCGCTATGAAGTTAGTTTCGAACAAATCAGCTGCATCCTATGAACCGGCACGGAGGAAAAATCCGTGCTGGTTTTTGTTGCCTTTACTGATCATTTGCATGATCGTCGCGATCGGTAAGGGGGCTATGCCCATTACGCCGTTGCAGGTCATCTCTATTCTGGGCGGGAAAATCGGGATACCGCCGTTAGCCGCTTTCGATTCACAGCAGGAAGCGGTATTGTTTGCCATTCGCCTGCCGCGTGTGCTGTTGGCGGTGCTGGTGGGCGCGGGGCTGGCGGTTTCGGGCGCGGCTTTGCAGGGCTTGTTTCGCAACCCGCTGGCCGACCCCGGCTTGCTGGGCATTTCCAGTGGCGCTTCGCTGCTGGTAGCGGGTACAGTGGTGCTCGATATTTCGCCATTGGGCATCTACACGCCTTCGGTGGCGGCGTTCATCGGCAGCACGTGTTCTACGGTTGCCATTTATCTGCTGGCGCAAAAAGACCGGCGCACTAATGTTGCGACCATGCTTTTGGCGGGTATCGCCATTAATGCTCTCTGTAGTGCGGGCACCGGTATCTTCACCTATCTTTCGAGTGACGACCAACTCCGTATGCTCGTGTTCTGGCAGTTGGGTTCGCTGGGCGGTGCGACCTGGACGGCAGTAGCCAGTGCGGCTCCGCTGATTTTACTTTGTGTCATAACCATGCCGCTGATGGCCAATTCGCTTAACGCTTTGTTGCTGGGTGAAGCTAATGCGCGCTTTCTGGGAATTTCCGTCGAGGCTATTAAAACCCTGCTCGTAGTGCTCATTGCTCTGGGCGTGGGGGCCGGTGTGGCGGTGGCCGGAATGATTGGTTTCGTCGGCCTGGTGGTGCCGCACCTGGTACGCATGCTGGCCGGGCCAAGCCATCGCATCTTGCTTCCGGCTTCGGCCCTGCTGGGTTCCACATTGCTTGTGCTGGCCGATCTGTTATCGCGCACCATCGTGGCTCCGGCTGAGTTACCCATCGGTTTGGTGACGGCGTTTGTCGGCGCACCGTTTTTCCTGTACCTACTTTTGCAGTCGCGCAAACCGGGAGGTATTTAAATGGCATACAACCTCCTCAACATTCATTCGCTCTCCTGCCGGGTGGGAGAGAAAGCCCTGCTTTCTGATGTGAGCGTGGAGCTTATGCCCGGCGAGTTTTTAGTGGTCATTGGCCGCAACGGGGCCGGTAAGACTACCTTGCTCAAACACGCCGTCGGCGAAATGCATAGCCCACAGGGCCAAATCGAAATTTTCGGTCAATTACTGGAATCGCACTCCGCCCGCGAGCTGGCTAAAAAACGCGCGGTGCTGGCGCAAAGTACGCCGCTGCACTTCGATTACCAGGTGCTTGAAGTGGTGTTGCTGGGCCGTATTCCGCATCAGAAGAGACAGGTCGAAACCGTCGATGACGTCAACATCGCCCGTGAATGTTTAGCCCGGGTAGGGTTGGAGGATTATGAAGAACGCGACTACCTCACTCTTTCAGGCGGCGAGCAACAGCGTGTGCATCTGGCCCGTGTGTTGGCGCAGATTGAACACGCTCCCGGTGAAATCCACCAGCCCGAACGGCTTTTATTTCTCGACGAACCGATCAGCAGCCTCGATATCGCCCACCAGCACGAAGTACTTGACCTGGCTAAACAACTGACCACCGAAGGCGTGGGCGTTTTTGCCATTCTGCACGACCTCAACCTGGCCGCGCAGTATGCCGACCGTATCGTGATACTTTCGCAAGGTAAGGTGCTGGCAACGGGAGCTCCGACGCAGGTGTTGACGCAGGAAACCTTATACGAAGCGTTCCATTATCACGTCCATGTGGCGCGGCATCCGAATTTGGATTGTCCGCTCATTATCTCAGGAGGGAGACGGAATACGGGAGACGGAATACGGGAGACAGGAGAGGCAACCGGGCGTTGAGGGTAGCCGGTAATCTCTCATTCCGTAATCCAAGATCAAAGGCCAAAGACCCAAGATCAAATTCTGCATTCCTACTTCCGACTTGGTATATATTGACTGCGCGCCCATCACCCCGGTGGGTGCTTTTAATTTTGTGTAGGTGTTTTTCATGTGGCCGTTGGTCCGTCGTTTTGTTTCGTATTACCTGCCTTATAAAAGGCTGTTCGTTCTCGATTTCGGCTGTGCCGTTATCACCGCCGTTTTAGAGCTGTGCTTTCCGCTTCTCGTCAATCACATCGTCGATAAGTTTTTGCCCTCCAACAACTGGCCGTTGATTTTGGTTTCGTGCGGCGCGTTGTTCGTGGTTTATACGGCCACGGCCGGGTTGAATTATGTGGTTATGTTCTGGGGCCACGTATTGGGTATCAACATCGAAACCGATATGCGCAGTGCGTTGTTTGCGCACCTGCAAAAGCTCTCATTCCGCTTTTTCGATAACAACAAAACTGGCGATTTGATGTCGCGCATGTCGTCCGACCTTTTCGATATCGGCGAGGTGGCGCACCACGGTCCGGAAGATGTGTTCATTGCGGTGATGACGCTCATCGGCACTTTCGGCGTTATGTTTTATATCCACTGGCAGATGGCAGTTGCGACTTTTGCCGTGGTGCCGTTTCTCATCTGGCTGGCGGTCATTGTGCAGCAGCGCATGTCGAAGGCGGCTAAACAGATGTTTAAAGATCTGGCCGATTACAACGCGCGGGTCGAAGACAACATCAGCGGCATTCGTGTGGTGCAGGCGTTTGCCAACGAGCCCTACGAGAAGAAGCTGTTTGCCGGTAATAACCAGCGTTTTCGCCAGACTAAAATCCTCAGCTACAAAATTATCGCCAGCAACCTTTCACTGAGCTATCTGCTCACACGCATGATTTCGCTGTTCGTATTGCTGTGCGGTGCGTGGTTCGTGTTCCAGGGCGAACTCACCAACGGCGAGTTCATCGGCTTTTTGCTGCTCTCCAATATTTTGTTTCGCCCCATCGACAAGATCAACGCCATCATCGAAATCTATCCCAAGGGCATGGCCGGTTTTCGGCGTTACCTCGAAGTAATGGACACCCAGCCCGAAGTGGCCGATAGGCCGGGTGCGGTGGAGATTTCTGCGATCTGCGGCGAGATTGCCTATCGCGATGTGACCTTTGCTTACGATGCCGGACGGCCTATTCTGCAGAACATTAACTTCACCGTCCGCCCCGGCGAAACGGTGGCATTCGTGGGGCCTTCGGGTGCGGGGAAAACCACGCTGTGCAGCTTGCTGCCGCGTTTTTATGATGTGTCCGGCGGACAGGTAACCGTCGATGGCCGTGACATCCGCGACATCAAACTGGCCTCGCTGCGCGGCCAAATCGGCATTGTGCAGCAGGACGTGTTCCTCTTCTATGGGAGCATCCGCGATAACATTGCCTATGGCGACCTGGAGGCAACCGAAGAGCAAATCTGGCAGGCGGTGTGCCGTGCGCACCTGGAACAGTTTGTGCTCGACTTGCCCGAAGGCCTGGATACCATCATCGGTGAGCGCGGCGTGAAGCTTTCCGGCGGCCAGAAGCAGCGCCTGGCGATTGCGCGTATGTTCCTGAAGAATCCTCCGGTGCTGATTCTGGATGAAGCAACTTCGGCTCTCGATACCGCGACGGAATTGGTGATTCAAGAGTCGTTAGCCGAACTGGCGCAAGGACGCACCACGCTGGTAATCGCCCACCGCCTGGCTACCATTAAGAATGCTGACCGCATCCTGGTAGTTACGTCCGAAGGCATCGCTGAAGAGGGCACGCACGAAGAGTTGATTGCAGCAGGCGGCATTTATAGCCAGTTGCATTATGCGCAGTTTGGACAAGAGCGAATGGAAAATTGAAAGTGGATAATGGAAAATGAGCGGCAACCGGGCTTTAAGGTAAACCGTTGACCTTCCAGTCCGTCATCCTCGCGAAGGCGGGGATCCAGTACACAGCTTCTTGGTGAGAAGTGCAGCATTTTGCTTATCTTAAACGTCCACTGCCATTCGCGGCAAAGTGACAGTGACAACTGTTTTTAGCAGTTGTTGCTGCTTATAAAGTACTCAGAATAAAGAGTAATTTAGAGAGTACATATTCTAAGCTCAGTTGTAGAAATATCGTGTCACGCTGTAACTCTGTTACTTCTGGCCTGCCAGGCAACAAAAGAGCCCACCTCGGGGAAGAGGCGGGCTTTTTTACGTTTTAGGTCTATTTAAGCGGCTGAAAGCGTGACAGTTTTTAGGAGTGTCACAGCTAATAGTCTCATTCTGAGTTCAACTGTTACAAAGTTACAGAGTTACACGTTTTTCCCGTGCTTTTTATTTTAGGTGGGAAAACAATGTCACTTTGTAACTTTTGGTATTAGGTTACCTGAAGAACCGCGCGCGTGAGCGAGTCGGGTTGGTCAGGCATAGCGCTAAGAATAGTTAATGCCGAAGGAAGTAAGAAGCTGAAACATACCCGGCTTGCTTACGCGCGCGGTTCTTCATGCGCATCCCTATTATATCACAAGTTGATGTTTTTGTCAACTTGCGGTGTTATGCTCAATCCCACTTCAACGCACTGCCGTTCTGATACTCCGTCACCCGCGTCTCGAAGAAGTTCTTTTCCTTACCCAGATCGATGGTTTCGCTCATCCAGGGGAAGGGATTCTTGGTGCCATACTGAATCGGCAGGCCGATGCGTTCCAGGCGGCGGTCGGCGATGAAGCCGACGTAATCGCGGAACTGTCCGGCGTTGAAGCCGGTGAGGCCGCGCGGCAGGCAGTCTTCGGCATAGGCGATTTCCAGCTCGACAGCGGTGCGGATGGTCTCGATCATGCGGGCTTGCAGCGCCGGACTCCACAGGCCGGGGTTTTCTTCCTTGATGCCGTTGATGAGGTCGATGCCGAAGTTGAGGTGGGTGGTTTCATCGCGCAGGATATATTGAATCTGCTCGCCAATGCCGGTCATCTGGTTGCGGCGGTGGAACGACAGCAGCATCGCGAAGCCGGAGTAGAAGAAAATGCCTTCCATGATGACGTAGAAACCGATGAGGTTGGTCAGGAACCGCTCCAGCCCTTCCGGGGTTTTGGTGGAGAAATCTTCACTCAAAACATCTTCGGTGAGGCGCATTTCAAACTCGTCTTTGCGTGCGATGGAGGGTACTTCACGATACATGTTGAAGACGGCTTTTTCATCGAGCGCCAGGCTTTCGCAGATGTAGTGGAAAGCGTGGGTGTGGATGGCTTCTTCAAACGCCTGGCGCAGCAGATACTGGCGGCATTCGGCGTTGGTGACGTGCTTGTAAATCGCCAAAGTCAGGTTGTTGGCGACCAGGCTTTCGGCGGTGGCGAAGAAGCCCAGGTTGCGCAAGATAACGCTCCGCTCGGCATCGGTGAGCTTGTCGGAGCGCCACAGTTCGATGTCGCGTCCCATCGGCACTTCCGAGGGCATCCAGTGGTTGTTGCAACCATTGATATAGTGCTCCCAGGCCCAGGAATATTTGAGCGGGGCGAGCTGGTTCACATCCACGGTATCGCAGTTGACGAGGCGCTTGGCATCGACATTGTGGAGGCGGCCCACCGAAGGCGGCATGGTTTGGGGCGCGGATTCATTGGTAAGGGTAATTTCCGTATCGGTTTCGGGGAAAAAGAGGGTGGAGTTCATGGAGGTCCTAATTAAGTTTGAATGATGAATTATGAATGATGAAGTGAGGCTTAGAATAAGCGGTTTATTGTTATTCCTAATCAAGAAGCCGTGTACTGGATCCCCGCGTTCGCGAGGATGACGGGCGTTAAGGGCAATAGTTAGCTTTTACGTCCGGTTACCTCTACTTCATCATTCATCATTCCTAATTCATCGTTGTCTTTTACTGGCACGCTTCGCAATCTTCGCCCAAATTGCAGACTACGGGAGCGAGGCCGGCTGCGACTGCTACCTGCTCTGCGGGTGGGGCGACTTGTTCGAGCGCTTCTTCGGCGCGTTTGGTTTCGATGCGGGCGGAGGGGCTTTCCGATTTCATCCAGCGCGGCTGAATGGCTTTGCGGTTGATATCGAGGGTCGATTTCTCCACCTGGGTCGCGGCTTTGGAGCGCAGGTAATAGGTCGTTTTCAAGCCTTTGCGCCAGGCCAGGAAATACATGGCGGCCAGGCCGGGGCCGGTGGGGTTGGCGACATAGAGGTTGAGCGACTGGCCCATGTCGATCCATTTCTGGCGGCGGCTGGCGGCTTCGATGAGCCATTGCGGTTCCACTTCGAAGGCGGTGGCGTAGAGGTCGCGCAGTTCCTGCGGCACGCGGTCGATCTCTTCGAGAATGCCGTCGAAGTATTTGAGGTCGTCTACCATGTCCTTATCCCACAGGCCGCGTGAGCGGAGGTCTTCGACCAGGTGCGGGTTGATGACGGTGAACTCGCCCGACAGGTTGCTCTTGGCAAAGAGGTTGGCGAAGTTGGGTTCGATGGAAGCCGAAACACCGGCAATGTTGGAAATAGTAGCGGTCGGTGCAATCGCCATGCAGTTGGAGTTTCGCATGCCGTATTGAGCAATGGCCTCACGCACCGGCTGCCAATCGAGCGTTGTAGAGCGGTCGACATCGAGTTCTTCGCGTTCGCGGGCCAGTAGTTCGATGGAGTCGATGGGCAAAATGCCTTTGTCCCACAGCGAATTTTTGAAGGTCGCATAAGCGCCGCGCTCTTGTGCCAGCAACGCTGAAGAGAGAATGGCGTGGTAGGAAACCGCTTCCATGGTGTTGTCGGCGAATTCCATCGCGGCGTCGCTCTGGTAGGCGATACGCTGAATGTGCAGCGCATCCTGGAAACCCATCACGCCCAGGCCGACCGGACGGTGGCGCAGGTTGGAAGCGCGAGCGGCGGGCACTGGATAGAGGTTGATATCAATGACGTTATCGAGCATGCGCATCGCGGTGCGCACCGTTTTGCCCAGGGTTTCCTGATCGAAACCATCCGGCGTGGTGTGCGCCGCCAGGTTGATGGAACCAAGGTTGCAGACGGCGATTTCGTCGCGGCTGGTGTTGAGGGTGATCTCGGTACACAGGTTGCTCGAATGCACCACGCCGCAGTGCTGCTGGGGCGAACGCAGGTTGGCGGCGTCCTTGAAGGTGATCCAGGGGTGGCCGGTTTCAAAGAGGCGGGTCAGAACCTTGCGCCACAGTTCGGCGGCGGGCAGGGTGCGGGTGTTGCGCAGTTCGCCACGGCGGGCGGCGGCTTCATAGTGGGCATAACGCTCGGCGAAAGCATTGCCGTAGAGGTCGTGCAGGTCGGGTGTCTCGTTGGGCGAAAACAGGGTCCAGTCGCCGTTTTTCTGCACCCGTTCCAGGAACAAGTCGGGAATCCACAACGCGGTGTGCATGTCGTGGGTGCGGCGGCGGTCGTCGCCGGTGTTCTTGCGCAGGTCGAGGAACTCTTCCACGTCGAGGTGCCACGGTTCGATATACGCGCAAACTGCGCCCTGGCGCTTGCCGCCCTGGTTCACGGCGACAGCGGTATCGTTGGCCACTTTCAGGAAGGGAACGATGCCCTGGCTCTGGCCGTTGGTGGAGTTGATGCGGGCACCGAGTGCGCGCACCGGGGTCCAGTCGTTGCCCAGGCCGCCGCTGAATTTGGAGAGCAGGGCGTTATCGCGGATGGCGTCGTAGATTTCGCTCAGATCGTCGCCGATGGTGGTGAGGTAGCAGGAAGAGAGCTGCGGGTAGCCGGTGCCGGAGTTGAACAGCGTGGGCGTGGAGGGCACGAAGCGGAATTGCGAGATGACTTCATAGAACTCGATGGCGCGGGCTTCGCGGTCGATTTCGCGCTGCGCCAATCCCATCGCCACGCGCATCCAGAACCACTGCGGCAGCTCGATGCGGCGGTTATCGATGTGAATCAGGTAGCGGTCGTAGAGTGTTTGCAAACCCATGTAGGCGAACTGGCGGTCGCGCTGGGCATTAAGTGCTGCGCTGACTTTGGTGAGATCGAATTCGAGCAGGGCGGGGGTGAGGCGACCGGCTTTAACGCCGGTTTGGATGTAGTTGGCGAACTCTGTGAAATAGGCACCGTCATCTTGTGCCTGAGTGTGGGTGAGCGGCGCTTGCAACACTTCCGCGCTGAGTTGATCGAGCAGCAGGCGAGAGGCAACAAAGGCGTATTCGGGTGCGGTTTCAATGCGCGCGCGGGCGGCCATGATGGCGGCGCGCAGCACTTCGTCTTGCGGAATGCCATCATACAAGCCCGAGACGGTTTCTTCGAGCAGTTCGGCGGCGTTGACGTGAGTGAGTTCTTCGCAGGCGTTCTTAAGCTGGGTGTGCAGCGCTTCTTCATCGAGCGGCACCAGCGTGCCATCGCTCAGTTGAATCTGGGTGGCGTGAGGCGCGACTTCGGTAGGCAACTGGGCCTGACGCGTTTGGGCTTCACGGGCTTTGGCGCGTTCTTCGCGGTAGAGCACGTAGCGGCGGGCGACATTTTGCTCACCGGCGCGCATCAGCGCCAGTTCAACCTGATCCTGGATTTCTTCGATATGAAATTCCCCGCCATTGGGGCGGCGGCGCAGTAGCGATTCGACCACGTTGCCGGTAAGTTCGTTGATGGTTTCCTTGGCGCGGGAAGAGAGTTCGGATTGCTGTTCCTGGGCGGCTAGGAACGCCTTGGAAAGCGCGATGGCAATTTTCTCCGGCTTGAACGGTGCAATGCGGCCATCGCGACGGATGACACGGTGATGCTCGAATTGCGGGGCGCTGCCGTTGGTGTAGTTCTCGGTTGGGGTGTCGGTTGCCGACTGCATGATAATTCTCCTCGGAATGGTGGCCCGGCGGAGAGGTGCAGTGCGGTGAGACATGTGGCTGTCATTAGTTAATGACGGTCTCAGATTGTGTTGTGGATGCGAAAAAGCTGAAAAACCCCAACACAAAACGCGGCGACCCTTTTCTCCGAAGGGCAGTGTGAGCCTTGCTCAAGGGTGGGCATTCGGACTTTTCTTTCGCGTAACGAAAAAATCTACCGTAGCGGGACTGTGCCGGAATCTCACCGGACTTCCCCCATTTTGTTTTGCGCCACGACAGCGCAAACCCATGAGACGTGATTCAATTGTCGATGGATTATCTTAAGCCAACCCCACCAACCTTGCAAGGGGGTTTCGGGGAAATTTTTACAATATGTTGTGTTTTTTGCGAGAAAGAGGCACAAGATGTTGAGTTTTGAGTGGAACCTTGTCCACCTATGACCTCTAACCCATCACCTATAACCTGCGTAAGAATACCGGCCAGAACTTTGCCACGTAGGGGGTGTAGAGCATCCATAAAATCCCTGCGGTGAGTGAACAGGCTACTATGCAACCACCGATACCTTGCCAGAGGGTATGACGGCCACGCGTGATGCGTGCCCAGATGAGGGCGGGAACCAGCCACGCCAGTTTCCAGAGGGCAACCCCCTCAATCATCATGGTGACGGCCAGGATGGTGGAAGAGAGCACGGCGACGTGCATGGAGATTTTCCAATGTGCGCTGATCCAGAAGAGCACCAAACCGTTGACCGCCAGCACCACGCCGATGCCCCAGATGGCGACATCGGCACCTAAAGAACGTAGAACCAATGCCCCGATGGCCGAAGAGAAAATTGCGACCAAAAACGGGCCACCACGCTGTTCGCGCTCCATGACGTGAACATCGGTGATTTTCTCCCGCCAGATTTGGATGATAACGTAGAGGGCGGGAATAACCGTTGAAAAAAGAACGCTGAAAAGCGTCCAGATGAGCGATTCGCGCCGTGAATAGGAAACCGAAGCAACCACCGCTACCGTGCTGACTGGAATGACAAGGTAGGGAGAGAGCAATGCCGATAGCGCGAACGCCAATCCCTGGCAAGCCTGTGCAGCCGGGGAAAGAGGCTTTTGGGTTGATGGCAATTTGTCGGACGGACTGAGCATATCAGGCATTTAATGTTAACCGAATTGGCATTCTTTAATGGCAAATTACCGGCCTGAAAAGATTTTTTAAAAGTGGAAGTCGCGTAGCCCGATTACTATCCTTGTAAAGCGTTCCGATATTGCAAAGAAACTATCTGTAAAACTCGCAAACGTAAGGCGCACCGGAGTTCTCCGGTGCGCCTGTTGTCGATAGGGTAAAAAGGCCGTTATCCGTGCAGTTTAATAATCATCTCACGCACTTTGGCCCGTTGCATATCCGCTAATGCCGGATCACTCTTCTGATTCCAGCTATAATTCTGATTCCAGCTTTGATTCCAGACGCCTGTCACCGCTTTTACCGCTGCATCCAGCGTTTGTTGCGCTTGTTGTTTCCAGGCGGAATCGGCAGACTTTTGGATCGCATCTTTTAGCATGGCCAGTTCTTCATAGTCTTCCATACCTTCGCGCATGGCTTCCCAATGAATGCTGCTGTAGACTTTGTCGCCGTCAAAGAAGACGGGTGCATAATTGATTCTTGCCGTGCCGTATTCGCTGAAGGAAGACGTCGCTTTGCTGATGTCGCTGAACGACCAGAAGCCCTGTCCGGTGGCGCCTACTCGAAAAGCGTGCCATGCCTGGTAGCGATAATAAAATTGTGGGTCGTATAACCTGACTGGGCCGGAGCATTGATAGAACCATTGTTGTTTGCCTTGTGCTTGCAAATCCTGAAAATACTTTTCCAGCGGCTCTCCGCCGTTGAGATATGCAGGCAAAGTGGGGCAAATAATATCTATCGGAGCGATGGCGTCTTGATTTTTCGTTGCTCCCAAACGTGCTGCTGCCGGATCTTCAAATAACGTGATTTTCGGCGCGGCCACTTTGATGGCATTGGCCCAGGCGGCAATGGTGGCGTCTTGCGCGTCCGTATGCGGTTCGTCGATCAGGCACAGCCCCAGTTGTTCCGGGCGCAGTCCCAGTTCTTGCATGTGCGCCGAAAGGGCTTTGGCCCAGCTTCCCACACGCGCTGCAAATTCAGGAGTATCTTGTTTGACACCGGCAAAGGCAGTTCCCACATTGGCATATACGAAGAATTGTTTGGCGCCGGGCCAGTGTGCCATCCATCGATCCAATTGGGTAAAATCCGGTTTCGCCGTCAAATTTCCCTGTGCGTCGAAATCTTGCGCGGCCGGCCACGGCAAAACAACTTTCGTCGCCCAGGGCGTATTCACGAAATGCGAGCGCATCAGCGCAATGGCTTCCTGGCGGTTGTGGTCTTTGATGGCGTAGCTATTGCCGTTGGAATAATCCCACATGCCCAGCGAAATGCGCGGCGTGTTCATTGCCGTTTGCGCAATATTCAAGTTGAGCGGAATGGAGAATTGCTGATATCCATCTTTCACCTCGAAAGTACTTTTATACGAACCGGCCGGCACTTTGGACGAATCTACCGTGAACCAAATCTTGCGTGTCATCCCGGCGGGGATATCGATGGAATAAACGCCGTTTTGCGGTTGTACCGGAAGCAAGGCATCGGCCACGGGAGTGCCTTGCGCGGTGTCCGTCCAGGCCACGGAATAAACTTGCAGCCAGTTATCTTGCGCGTTCTGCGGCACATTTTTTAATTGCAAGGCAACGGTTTTAGCCTGGCCAGTGGCGTTGGTGGCTAATAAATTATCCGAGCGAAATTGATTGCGCAACATCTTAAAATGCAGTGCCACATCGTTTTGCGTTTGTGGCGTCGCCAAGAGCGGTAGCCAGGCGTAGCGCTCTTGGTCCCACAACGTTACCGGCTTCAAGCCTTGCGCGGCTAATAATTCTCCATGCACGGCAAGCACGTCGCGATGGATATCGTTGATGGGCAGAATTGCTTTGAATGTTTTCGGTAAAACATCCATTTGTTCGGTAGCAGTGGCAGCTTTTTGCAAACGCGCTATAAAACTGCTTTTACGTGAGGCGGGTAGGTTGGAGACATCGACGGCATTACGGATACCATCGATATCGTCGTAAATGCGTTGTTGCGCGGCGGAAGTGATCGCCATTTGCGGAACGAATTTTTCCAGGGAAGAGGTTTCTCGTCCTTCTGCCGGTTGAGCGATCCAGGCATTTTCGCCGCGATGCACTTCGATTTCATCGCAGAATATGTAAGGCGAACTGTCCACACCAAAAGCAACATAGCGGCCTTTGGTTTTGAGATCGCGAGTCGTGTAGCGATACGTGGCATATCCCTCGGCGGGCGGCAAACCATTTTTGCGCGAAAGCTGCACCAGGTTTCCGGCGACACGCCAATTGGCATTATCGTTGCTGGTGGCAATGAAAATTGACGTAGGCCAGAACACGCTGGACGCTCCAGCAGCCGTGCTGAAGGAAACGCCGGAAATAGGCTGAACGCTACCTAAATCGACAGTGATAATGACGGGATTTTTGTTTGTCCAACCTACCGTTCCTTTTTGCACCCAAATAGCGCGTGTTTGTTGTACTTCTATGGCGTCTGCGCCACTACTGTATCTCCCGTCGGTGAGTTGAATGTCATCTTCAGGATCGGTGCTGTGGGAATAATTGGGCCGGACGTTAAAAGTGACAGGTTTATGCAATGCGATGTTGGCCGGTTCCACCTGTGCGTTGGCAGTAGCCGATAAGATTAAGCCGAGAACGCAACCGGTTAGCGTGCCTAAAAGTGTTTTTGTCATTCCGTTATGCTTCATATCGAACTCTACTATTCCTTCGTTATTACCTGATATTAAAATAGGGTCTGCGGTTCGCAAGAGGAATGAGCCGCTGCGCCTGGATGAACTTTACATGCCCGTCCGCGAATAAGTAACTTCCTCCGCCTGAAGATAAATCCACAGGTTGAGCCGTCGTTGTATTAAATGGCCCCACTTGTCCTCCATGTAGAACAGGTATGTAAGAATTACCGCTATACCCGATGAGCAAGCCATTGGATACACCGTTACTGGCTGCATCACCTGCATAAACAGTCTCCGACGGCTTGACTATATCCATCAGCTTCGTGGGGCCGCTACCGCTTGCCGTACATTCTGTGAATGTATTGCCAAATCCATAACCTGCTGCTCCTACGGCGGTCAACGATGCGCCGCAATTGTTTATGCCGTAACTAAATTGCATTCCGGACAGTGTCCCCGACGTCCAGTGCGAGACGGGGCCGGACGTCGGACAGACCCAGACTTGGTAACTCTTCGCATAAGGCTGCAAAACATGATACCAACGGACAGGAGTCGTCCCATCGCTGAGGTAATATCCCATACGTGAAACAGGATATGACTCGTCATAATCTTGCGTGTACTGCATCAACGCCAAGCCTATTTGCTTGAGGTTGCTCATACAACTCGCGCGACGTGCATTCTCTCTCGCGCGTGAGAATACCGGGAATAGGATTGCGGCCAGAACTGCTATGATCGCAATTACAACAAGTAATTCAATTAATGTAAATCCTTTTTTCTTTTGCATGTCTACTCCTTAAAAAATGTTTTAAGACCAATCCCCTCAATTAAGCATCTACTCCGTATGAGGCACACCGTTGACTCATCAGGCTGTCAGCCCCATGCACGCGGGGAGCCAGAACACAGCCTTTTGTTCCTAAGGTTGGCTTTATGCTTATCTTCAGTCCTCTATACCTGGAAAAATTCAACTTCTGGATCCTCGCATACGCGAGGATGACGAACTTTTCAGGTTACCCATCGACATCGACATTCAGTTGCTTGCCTGTACGTCTCTCTACTACATACGGTGGCGCGGCAACGGAATCTCCTGCGCGTAAACTCATGGGCAACACCACAATTTGCGATTGTAGCTGCTCGCCTTGAATCTGTCGCTCCAAAGTTTCCGCAGCCTTGAAGCCGATTTCTTCCAATGGCAATTTCACGGCAGTTAAACGCGGCACAACCACATCGCAAACTTCAGTGCCGTCGAAACAGATCACGCTCACCTCCCCGGGAATTCGGATGCCTGCCTCTTGTAAAATCTGCATCACTCCAATCGCTGCGAATTCGTTTTGCACCAGAATCGCGGTGCAGTTCAATTGCTTCCAATCTTCCCGCAACCAATCGCTCATCTGTATCCGTGCCCACTCCAGATACGGGTGTCCCGTGCCCAGTGCTTTGGGAACGGTACCGGCCAGTCTTGCCCAGCGCGGATCTACTTCGATGTTTGCATCCATCAAAGCGTCGCAGTAACCGGCGAAACGGCGACGCGCCAGTGAGGGTAGCTTCTCCGTCAGGCAGGCGATGCGGCAGTGCCCCAATTCCAGCAAATGCCGGACGGCAATCTTGGCACCTTCGTAATCATCGGTCACCACGCTGGGCATGTCGCGACCAATATTGAGCAGCGAAACACGAGGCAGGTGCGGTGGCAGTTCCCGCACAACCGAATCGGTGTCTTCAATACTACATAGCAACACGCCGTCCACTTTTTCGCAGGCGTTCAGATTCAACGAATAATCGGTTCCCATATACAGCAAGTGGTGCTGCTGCGCCTCAATCGCCTGCTGCACGCCTTCCATCAAATGTGCGTTGAAGGGGTTTTTTCGTTGGTTGAATAGAGTGCCACCGATAAAACCGAAGGTGCCCGTTCGTTTACGCGCCGGGTTGGCGACAAAAGTTCCTTTACCCTGTCGCCGCTCGGCGAATCCTTCCTGTTCCAATAATCCGTAAATGCGCTCGGCGGTTGTGGGCGTCGCGCCGAATTCTGCGCGCAGTTGGGCAAACGAGGGCAAACGATCACCGACGGCGAGTTCTTGCCGCAAGATTCGCTCGCGTAAAAGTGCGGCCAACGCCACGTACTTGGGCGCACCGCTTTGAATGATCTCTGATTTTCCCTGCTGCTTTTCCAGTAAATCCGGCATTATAATCTCTTCAAATTCTTACTGCTACTCTCACGTGACAGTTGTAGTATACCCATTGCTCAGGTGATTTAAACATTTTTTTCTGTGTGAGTACTCCTATTATTCACTATGCGCATACGTAATCACAGCAAATTAAGATTTACACTACTGTTAAACAGTATGTTTTTCAAATTCTTACAGTATCTCTCACGTGACAGTTTGTGGCGTGTTTATCGCTTGGGTAATTTAAGTATTTTTGTATGCGAATGTGTCTGTTATCTGTGAGGCATATAAGTAATCGCGGCTGTGTAATCGGCCAGATAAAGGTTATTGCGGTGAGAAAAAGGGATGTATTTTCCATCATGACTTTAAGAGCTAAAAAAAATGTTTAAGCACTACGACAAAAGGGTATAATAGAGGAGTTCCGGTAGAGTGGTTTGTTGAATACCGGATCTGTTGAGCTCAAGCTATGATGGAATTAATCGAGAAAAAACAAACCAAGCCGGAGAATTTAAAGGGCAACCAGCCACGATATGTGCAACTGGCCGAGGCCTTACGGTTGCAAATTCTCAATCGTGAGTTGGCAGTAGGAGACCGTCTTCCATCCTTTGCCGAATTCCGCTCGCGGCACGGCGTGACCCTGACAACGACGGAAAAAGTTTATAGCTTACTCGAACAGGAAGGGCTGATTGAGCGGCGGCATGGTGTTGGAACCTTTGTGGCGCAGCCCAAACAGTCATTCACAGGCAACATTGGCTATATCGGTAGTGCTATCTCGGGTGAACGTCTCAACCCATTTCGCGCGCTTTTAATAGCCGGTGTCCATCAGAAGATTGACGAACAAGAGCGACATCTGCTTTATTTAGGCACCGGCCGTAATTTGAAGGCACAAGCTATTGAGAAGGTCGATGGTGTCTTAATCTGCAATATTGAAGATACACCTTCAATTATTCGTCAACTTCCGGCGGACTTGCCGCGTGTATCGCTATTGAATGTCGCCAAGGATACGATTAGCGTAGTAGCCGACGATGTAGGTGGTGCGAGACGGGCCGTGGAGGAATTACTGGAATTGGGGCATCGTCGCATTGCCTGCCTGATGGAACGGCTTCCGTCTCTGGCGAGGCAGCGTCTCAGCGGATATTACGATGCCATGCTGGGTGCGGGTATTGAACCCGATTCGCGTTGGATGCGATTGACGGATACCGTTCCACCCTCGGTTAGCGTGCAGCAACCCTATGTAGAATGGGGGCGTCGTGAAATGCGCGACTGGATAGCTTCGAACTGGCAGGAGTTGGGCTGTACCGCTATTGTCGTCCAGAACGAACAGGCTGCCATTGGCGTGTTGCAAGTGCTTCAAGAGATGGGAATTCAAGTCCCGCAACAAGTGAGTGTGATCGGATTCGATGGTACGGAAATGTGCGAAATGATGATACCGCGCCTGAGTACAATACAGTTGCCATTGGCAGAGATTGGTGCGAAGGGAGTTGAAATTCTCACTCATCTGATTGAAGGGGAAGCGCCTCAATCACAGATGATTGTTTTGCCGGTGCATTTGCACGAAGGCGATTCGATGGCACCACCATGTTTATAATTCAAGGAGAAAAAATGCGGAGAAATAAGGGTTTTACATTGATAGAGCTACTTGTCGTTATAGCCATCATATCTATTTTGGCTTCCATTCTGTTTCCGGTGTTTGCCCGGGCAAGGGAAAATGCAAGGCGCAGTAGTTGCATGAGTAATTTGAAGCAAATCGGGTTGGGCGTCATGCAATATACGCAGGATCATGATGAGCGTTATCCGCGCACCTGGAATACGTTAGTGCCTCCGCTCACCGACAGGACCGTCCCCGGCGGGCGCTTTATTGTAGAGGGAACGACAGGGGGAGTTAATTATTCAGGCTATTATCCTACCTGGATGGATTTTATCTTCCCTTACGTAAAAAGCCTTCAGGTTTTCGTTTGTCCTTCCGTCCATATCAATCCGAACAATCCCAGTTATGGTTACTCGGGAGTTATTGGTGGTCGTCAGGCTCAATGGTACGATTCTTCCCCTTCGCGCGGTGTTAATCCCCTGGCTTTGAGCGAAATTCGACGGCCTGCCGAAATTGTGATGGTCATGGATTACAATTCACGTTATTCGCCTTATGCGAATTCTGTCGATATCGGCAATCTTTCACGCCTGGAAACCGGAACTTCAAATTATCGTACGGTGGCTCCTCACCTTGAGGGTGGGGTAGTCGCTTATACCGATGGGCATGCGAAATGGATGACGCGCGCGAAGATGCGAGCAATAGCCCCGGCCAATGGACGGTGTGACTTGAGTAACCCGAATACGCATGCTACTAATGGTTATTGCGATCGTGATTGGAACCCTTTTATTGATTGACAACTAAAATGAGAAAAAACATATTGTTAACAGGGTTGATCTTGGCCGGCTTCCTTTGTCGGATGGGGTTAACGGCCAATGCTCAAGATATCAATATTGCTTTAGGGAAAACGGTAACTCTTGGTCCCTCTGCCAATTACGGCCTGACCAGGGATAAAAATCCGGCCCAGTTGACAGATGGAATTTATGCCGGCACCGGTGCGCAGTGGGATGAGAAAAACCAAACGAAAGACCTTTGGGTTCAGAAAGGGACATTGGGATGGCAAAACGTTACCCCTGTCAGAATTACTATCGACCTTGGGCAGGTGCAGCCGATAGCGGGAGCGAGTTTCAGTACCGCGGCCGGTCGTGCCGATGTTGTATGGCCGGGCGGCATCTATATGACCGTGAGCGATGACAACCGCACCTGGTATCCTGCCGGTGACCTGGTAACGCTTTCCCGCAAGAACGCGGTACCGCCTGCACAAGGCTATACGGCGTTTCGCTATCTCACTCGCGACATAAAAACGTGGGGGCGTTATATCACCTTCTACGTGGCCGGTATGCCGTATATCTTTGTGGATGAGATTGAAGTCTTTGCGGGAGATCGCCAGTGGATTAATTCAGTTGCCCGTGGTGAGAGCATCCGTGACATGAAGGAGTATCTGGCACGTAGCCTGGATATTTCCGGTGTAAAACGCCGATTGAATAAAGACAGTGAGGCGATACAGGGACTCATAAAGACTGCGCAGGTTTCTACCGCCCGACGCAATCAACTGGCGATGCGCCTGAACGAGCAGGCCGCCAGGGTCGATGAGATCATGGCACTTCCTAAGGATTTCAAAGCCATCGTTCCCCTTAACACGACGCATCGTGAGATTATGGCGGTATACGGTGAACTGCTGGCTGCCCAGGGAGTGAAGCCGCTCACGGTTTGGAAGCAGCATCGTTATGCCTGGCTTCCCTTGTTGGTCAAACCGGTTCAGACGGAAAAGAACGAGTTGAACTTCAAGATGTTGAAGAATCAATTTCGCTCCGATGCGTTGTTGCTCACCAACGCGAGTGCGCAAGCGCGAACCGTTAAATTGAAGCTGAGCGATTCGCCTCGTGGCGCACAGGCGGGTTGGTTGAAAATTGATGCCGTGGAGTGGACCGATACCATGCAGGGAGATGTGGTGCCCAGCGCTCTGATTCCGGTTAAGGAAGAAAATGGCGTGTATTCCATCACCATCCCGGCGGGCCTGACGCGCAAGATTTGGTTTACGGTCGATTCTTCCCGTCTGCCTGCCGGAAAAACAAACAGTATTCTGGAAATAACCGATGGCAACGTGATTGAACGCGTTCTCCTGGCGTTAGATATTTCCAACATCGAGATGAACAAGCCTCGTCTTTCTCTGGGGATGTGGGACTATACCAACGGCGACGGGCTATATGGAATTAATCCGCAGAATCGTGATGCGGCTATTGAACTTATGCGGTCGCATTTTGTCGATACGACCTGGGCCAGCAGCGCCGCTTTGCCCCGGCCGGAAGCCACGGCCTTCGATGCACAGAATAATTTGCAGGAAAAGGTTGATTTCACCAACCTCGACCAATGGATTGCCCGTTGGCCCGGTGCAAGGCGCTATTTCGTCTATGCCAATGCGGGGGATAGTTTTGCCGGAGCCAAAATGGGCACGCCGGAGTTCCATGCCCGTGTCGGTAGCTGGGCCAGGGCCGTATCGGCACATAGAGCGCAGTTGGGATTAGAACCCGGACAATTGGGAATCTTGTTGGTAGACGAACCACGCACCGACGCACAGGATGCCATTGCCGCCGCCTGGGCCAAGGCGATTAAGGCCACGGCTCCCGAACTCACGCTTTTTCAAGACCCGATCTGGGAACGACCCGACCAAACTAAAATCCAGGAAGCGATTACGCAAGCGGATATTCTTTGCCCGATGCTTCCCATGTATTACCGTGGCGGTGAACCGGTCAAAAACTATTTCGCCAATTTGCGTGGGCGTGGCAAGGAGTTATGGTTTTACCAATGTACGGGGCCAACCCGCACCTACGATCCCCAGGCTTATTTTCGTTATCAGGCCTGGCACACTTATTCCATCGGCGGCACAGGACAAGGTTTCTGGTCGTTTGGCGATACAGGCAGAGCAGCGTCTTCGTGGAATGAATATTCTGCCGGTGGTGTGAATTACACACCGGTTTTTCTGGAAAAGGACAGTGTGCATGGTAGTGTGCATTGGGATGCCGTGCGCGAAGGTATGCAGGATTTTGAAGAACTTTCCATGCTCCGCGATGCGATTTCCGCTTCTCGTGATGCACGTCTCAAAGCAGAAGCCGAAAAAGTGCTGCAGGAGGCAGTCGCGACCGTTACCGGCGTTTGGTCGAAAGATTATTCCTGGCAAACCAGTAAGGTCGATCCTAATCTGGCTGACGATCACCTGGGTAAAGTGAGAGCAATGCTGGAAAAGCTATAACCTCATTAAAGCGAACCGACGTCATGCGACTCTGGGAATTTTCCCGGAGTCGCTTTTTTGTTTGGAGCCGGAAATTTTAATTCGGAAAAAAATGTTTAATCCGTTTTGGAAAGGGGTATAATGGAAGGGAGAGTACCGTTAGAGTAGCCATAGAGTAACGTTTCTGTAAATATTTGCCATGCCGGTATTAACCAACGCAAAACCTGTAAAATCGGAGAACCAAAAGAGCGCCCAGCCGCGCTATGCCGTGCTGGTGGAGGAGTTGCGCTCTCAAATTCTCAACAACGAGCTTCGTGTTGGCGATCGCCTCCCTTCGTTTGCAGAATTTCGCTTGAAGCACGGTGTCACACCCACCACGACCGAGCGCGTCTACAGCTTGCTCGAACAAGAAGGGCTTATCGAGCGGCGGCATGGGGTAGGGACTTTTGTTGCTCCGCAAAAACGCATCCTGACCGGTAATATCGGGATGATTGGCACCTATCAGCAGACGCGCCGCCAGGATACTTTCGTTTCGCGCATCATGGAAGGTGTGCAACAGGAGATCGAGGAGCAGCGCCGCCACCTGTTGTATATGGGCACCGATTACAGCTTGAAGCTGGAAGCGGAGAAAAAAGTCGATGGCATCGTGATTTGCAATGTGGAAGCGGTGCAGGCTGTAATGGATCAATTAACGGTCGATTTGCCCTGCGTCTCTTTGCTGATCGTGGCACCGGGCATTACCAGTATTGTGGCCGACGATCATGGTGGGGCGAGGCTGGCTGTGCAGCATTTATTGGCGGCAGGGCACCGGCGCATTGCCTGCCTGATGGAAAAATTGCCCTCCATTTCACGCCGCCGTAGCGCCGGATATTACGATGCCATGCTGGCAGCGGGCATAGAACCGGAAGAGAGCTGGGTCCGTTTGACTCCCACCGTATCACGGATGGTTGGCAACGATCAACCTTACCTGGAGTGGGGCCGCATGCAGATGCGTAATTGGCTGGCAAACGGTTGGCAGGACACCGGTTGCACGGCCATTGTGGTGCAAAATGAAGTGAGCGCCATTGGCGTGATGCAGGTGTTGCAGGAAGAAGGCATCGAAGTACCGGGTCAGGTGAGTGTCATCGGTTTCGACGGCACTCCGATATGCGATTTAGTGGTGCCGCGCCTCACAGCCGTGGAACTGCCATTAGTTGAAGTTGGGGCCAGGGGCGTTGAAGTGTTGGCCCGGCAAATTGCCGGAGAAAAAATGGGTGAACAGGTGATTGCACTGCCTATGAAAATACGGGAAGGCGATTCAGTAGCGCTGTTGGTTTAAAAATGAAAAAGGAGTTGGTGATGATGAGACGCAAAGGCTTTACCTTGATAGAATTACTTGTCGTAATAGCTATTATAGCTATCCTCGCTTCGATTCTGTTTCCAGTGTTTGCCCGTGCGCGCGAAAATGCGCGGCGCAGTAGTTGTTTGAGTAATGTCAAGCAATTGGGGCTTGCGATGATGCAATATACGCAAGATCATGACGAGAAGATGGCTCCTTTAATGATAGATTTAGGGGTGCCGGGTGGTTATATATTGCCAAATGGTCTTGCCAGTAATTCCCGGTGGATGCAATGGTATCACATGCTTTATCCCTACATGAAGAATATCCAGATTATGAACTGCCCCAGTGAATCTCGTGTGGTATGGACGGCGGGGACGTATACAGGTGCTGTGCCCTATGGATATAACCGCGGGGCGGGTGGCTACTGCACCTCGAACTGTGGAGTGCAGTTAGCGGTGAGTGTGAATTCTGGTCCCAGCCTGAGCGCCATTGAAGATGCTTCTGGCACGATCATGATTACCGACTCGGTGTGGTATTACGTCGGTTTTAGTGGCCCCATGACTGAGACTCAAGTGAAGTCGGATAACTGCGACATTAATAGCGACGGCTCGCCGCCCAACAATTCGCTTTGTGTGCGTGAACGTCATCTGGGAACAGTTAATAGTGTCTTCGTGGACGGTCACGCCAAGGCTATGCAGTGGCAAACGATTCTGGGGACTAACACCGTGAACTCCTGGCGCTACTGGACAACAAGCGCCGATTAAAAACCATATTTAAGACAAGAAAAAGAACCTTATGAACACCAGCAAAAAAAACTTATTAACCCTGGCCGGATGTAGTTTTCTTTTGATGCCCCTGGCGGCACAAGCACAACAGGCCAATATTGCCCTGGGAAAAACGGTCACTTTTAGCAACAATCCCAACTACGCTCTTTCCAGCGATCCCGAAGATAGAATTCAGCTTACCGATGGCAAATTCAGCAGCCTGGGCGCGCTGCAAACAGTGGAAAACACCACTTCTATTTGGGTGCAAAAAGGCACGGTGGGCTGGAGCAATACCAACCCGTTGGTAATCACCGTCGATCTCGGTTCGGTGCAGCCGATTTCCGGTGTCATGTATAGCACGGCAGCGGGTCGCGCCGGTGTGGCCTGGCCCAACAGTGTGTATGTTGCCGTGAGCGACGACCAGAAAGAGTGGAAAGTGCAGGGCGACCTCGTAATGCTTTCCCGTTCTCACGGTATACCGCCGGCGGAAGGCTACGCGCCTTTTCGTTATCTCACGCGCGACCTCAAAACGCGCGGGCGTTATGTCGCTTTTGGGGTTGTGAGCACGCCTTATACTTTCGTCGATGAAATCGAAGTCTATGCCGGAGATAACCAGTGGCTTACCACTCCGGCGACGGGTGAACCAGCAACCGATATTAAAGCCTACACTTTGCAGAATATGAGTGCGGTGGGGGCGCGCCGTCGTTTGACGGACGATGCGGAGGCCGTGACGCAAAGCGTGCAGTCATCGTCGTTACCACAGGAACGGCGCAATCAACTGGTCAATCGCCTCAAGGAACTGGCAAAGCAAAGTGAAGAAGTTCGCAGATTGCCGGCTGATTTTAAAACTATTCTGCCCTTCAATGCGGAGCATCGTGAAATCTTTGCTATCTACGCTCAAACCCTGGCTGCGCAAGGCGTGAAGCCGCTTACGGTTTGGAAACAGCATCGTTTTGCCTGGCTGCCGCTCCTGGCAAAGCCTTCCACTACGGAGAAAAATGCATTGGCATTTTCCATGTTGGGCAACCAGCATCGCTCCGATGCGTTGTTGCTCACCAATGCCGGGACAGCGCCCAAAACCGTGCAGTTAAAACTTGCTAATCCTCCGCGCAACGCTCAGGCCGGTTGGCTCAAACTCGATGCCGTGGAGTGGACCGATACCCGCGAAGGCAACGTCGTCCCCACAGCCCTTTCGCCCTTGCAGTCACAAAACGGAGCTTATAGCGTTACCATCCCTGCCGGTATGACCCGCAAAGTATGGGTGACGGTCGATTCCTCGAAGCTTCCGGCCGGTAGCGCGCAGAGCGTGCTGGAAGTCGTTGACGGCAATGCCGTGGAACGTGTGCCGGTTTCGATTTCGGTTACAAATATTGCAATGAATAAACCGCGCCTTTCACTGGGCATGTGGGATTACACCAACGGTAACGGCCTTTACGGGATCAATCCCAAGAACCGTGATGCAGCCATTGCGTTGATGCGTTCGCATTACGTCGATACGCCCTGGGCCAGTAGCCCGGCGCTGCCCTGGCCGGGTGCAGGAGCGTTCGATGCTGACAACAATTTGAAAGCGCCCCTGGATTTCCGTGCCTTCGATGAATGGGTGGCGCGTTGGCCGGGCGCACGGCGCTACTTCGTTTTCGCCAATGTACGTGGCAGCTTTGCCGGTGTAAGTAGCGATGCGCCGGAATTTGCACCTCGTGTCGGCAGTTGGGCCAAGGCATTGTCAGCCCACATCAAGAGCCTGGGCTTGCAGCCGGGCCAGGTTGGCCTTCTTCTTTTCGACGAGCCGCGCAACGACGAACACGATGCGATTATCGCCCCGTGGGCCAAAGCCATCAACGCTGCTGCACCCGAACTGACGCTCTTCCAGGACCCGACCTGGGAGCGTCCCGACCAGACCAAAATTCAGGAAGCGATTACTGAGGCCGATATTCTGTGCCCGATGGTGCCGATCTACTATCGCGGCGGCGAACCGGTGAAGAATTACTTTGCCAACCTCCAGAAGAACGGCAAGGAGCTTTGGTTCTACCAGTGTACCGGGCCGACCCGCACCTACGATCCGCAGAGCTATTTCCGCCATCAGCCGTGGCACACCTTTGCTATCGGTGGCACGGGGCAGGGCTTCTGGTCGTTTGGCGATGTGGGCAGCGCGTCGAGTTCATGGAATGAGTATTCGGCCGGGAATGTGAGCTATGCCCCGGCCTTCCTGGGCCAAGATACCGTCCACAACAGCGTCCACTGGGATGCCGTGCGTGAAGGCATGCAAGACCACGAAGAATTGGCAATGCTGCAAGATGCCATTAATACCACCAAAAATGCAGCATTAAAGGCCCAGGCCCAACAGGTGCTCGATAATGCCGTGAAAGCCGTGGTCGGTGCCTGGAAAGATGTGCCCGAAACCTATAGCTGGAAGGCAGGAAGCATCGACCCCGCATTGGCCGATCGCCACTTGCAGAACGTGCGTGATATGTTGGTGAAGTTGAAGTAATAATGAACCGCCGGCATGCTGCCGGCACAATAAAAACCGTGCGAGTGGCAAAGCCCTCGTGCGGTTTTTATTTTTTCCTTGACAAGCGTTCGACTATCGGTGAAAGTACTGTATTAGTTGAACTAATACAGTAGAGACAGTGTTATGCCTCTGAAATTTTCCGTTGTCACCGGCAGTCCCGATCCGGTTTATCGCCAGATCGTGGAGCAAGTGCGTGTGGCGATTGCCGGCGGAGTGTTGCAACCGGGCGAGCAGTTGCCCAGCGTGCGCGCTTTAGCCGAACTACTGGTGGTGAATCCCAACACGGTGGCACGCGCCTATAACGACCTCACCGGCGAAGGTGCGCTCGAAGCCCGTCCCGGCAAGGGCGTGTTCGTGGCGCAGCGGCGGCAGGTGTTTGCACCCGAAGAACGCCTGCGCCGCCTGGAAGCGGCAGTGCAAACCCTGGTGAAGGAAGTGGCGCTGCTGGGCTTTAGTGATGAGGAAATTCAGGAGCTGTTACAGCGGGAACTCCAAAAGTTGAAAGGTGGCGAGGAGCAAAAGCGATGAGCGATTACGTCATAGAAACCCACGGCCTGACTCGATATTATGGGGGCAAGTGTGTGGTTGATACGCTGGACTTAAAAGTGCCGCGTGGCAGCATCTTTGGTTTTCTGGGCCGCAATGGTGCCGGGAAAAGCACCACCATTCGTATGCTGTTGGGGCTGGTCGAACCCACCCGGGGCAGCGCCACCATCTTGGGCCACGACTGCCAGAACCTTCCGCCAGTGGCCCGCGAACGCATCGGCTACCTGGCCGAAGGCCACCACGTCTATGGTTGGATGACGGTGGGAGAGTGCGGCCGTTTTCAATCGAGCTTTTACAAGCACTGGAACCAGTCGATCTTCGATGGTGTGGTGGACCACTTCAACCTCGACCGCAAAGCCAAAGCCGGCGACCTCTCACGCGGCCAGCGCGCCGGACTCTGCCTGGCTATGACGATGGCACCCGAACCAGAACTCTTGATTCTCGACGACCCCGCACTGGGCCTCGACCCGGTGGCGCGCCGCAGCCTGCTGCAAAGCATGATTTACGTGACGCGCCGCAGTGACCGCACCATTTTATTCTCCTCGCACCTGTTAGCCGAAGTAGAGCGCGTGGCCGATTACGTCGCTGTGCTCGACTACGGCGTGCTGCGCGCCAGTTGCCCTTTGGAGATGTTCCGCGAACGCGTGCGCCAGTTCTCGCTGCGTTTCGACGGCGTGACACCGCAACTCCCTGGAATTCCCGGTCTGCTGCAGGCGTTTCGCGCAGCCGGAGAAATATCGCTGACCATCGCCAACTACGATGCGCGTAGCGAAGAGTTGCTTCGCTCTTTGCAGCCGGTCGCTTTTGAAGAAGTGCCGCTGAGTTTGGAAGATGCTTTCATCAGCTATCTGGGTGAGCGCGGCGAGAAGAGTTTCTTTTTGGATCAAGCTCCCGAAAAGCCGGAGGCGCTTGAGACGGTCGCTGTTGTGGACGAGGAGAAGCTGCCATGAAAGCGATGATCTGGAAGGAGTTGCGCGAGTGTGGCACCTGGGCGGTGTTGGCCGGTGCGGTGTGGTGCATCTTCAACTATTTCGGATACCACACGATGTTTTCGACTGAAGATGTCATCCGCGATCCGTTGCGAATATGGGAAGGCAAAATCATTCTCAATGTGGTTTTAGGGGCAGTTGCGGGGGGTATGTTGGGCGTCATTCAAATTCTGCCCGAGCTGCGACGCGATCAGTGGGCGTTCCTCCTACACCGGCCTGCATCGGCCACGACTTTGTTTGCCGGTAAAGCCATCGCCGGGATATTAATGCTGATAGCGATTATTAGTATTTCGGAAGCCTTCGGCTATTACTTACTTCGCTTTCATCTCAAGCTGGAAATCGTTTCATTCTGGTATTTAGCGGTTGCCGTTAGTATCGGTATTCTGGCTGGAGCGGTTTTCTATTTCAGCGCTGTAATTGCAGCGTTGCGACCGGCCAAGGTTTTTGGCAGCCGTTTATTGAGCCTCATAACGGCTCTTGCCATTGTAGTGGTGCTTTTTCTCCAGCCATCTTTCTGGCAAGTGCTTTTGTGTACAGTGTTGTGCCTTATCGGGTTGGTTCTGGCTGCTCAAAGCTGCTTTGAGGCCAAAGGTGAATACCGTCGTATGAAAACGGTAGGGCGTGTTGCGTTGGGCAGCACGTTATTAGCCGGCGGAAGTATATTTGGGATGGGAGTGATTGCATTCTTATCCGCGCTTGTTCCAAGGGGTTTTGTAGCAACCTACTTTGATAGTCACAATCTCGAACCTTATTCTGGTTCGTACTATCGAAGTGATTATTACAATCTGTATGACCAGTTCATGGATTCTCAATATTACAGTTACTCTGTCGCTTATGACCTGGGGCGAAACGTCTCTATGCAGATGTTAAAGAATACCCGGGAAGTAAGAGCAGAGACCAGGACGGCAGTTGTAACAAAACCGGCTTATCGCCAGTATGGCCGTTATATAAAGCGGAAAGAGGAAGACGATATCTTTAGCTACTACGATACAGTAGGAAAACGTATCGTGTTCTACTCTATGGAAAATCGGCGCATCATTGGTTATAGCGGCCCTAATGGTTATTATGATGTCAATCACATTCCGGCAGATGGCTCGGCACAATTTTCCGGTGAGCTATTAAGCGATGCAGGTGGCAATTATCTATGCTTTACCGATGCGGTGTTCCAGGTTGATAGTAGCGGCCGCCAGATTAAGCGTCTTATCGACGGGGAAGCGGATCAACCCTTTCAGAATGTTGTGCCTGTGAATGTAGGAAAGATCCAACGGTTCTGGGTTGTAAAAAGCAATGCCATCGAACAGTATGATGCTGAGGGAAAACGCCTCTTAAGTGTTCCCCTGGGGCCTGAAGAGCGTGACGGGCAGTATATTGGTGCAGTCAGTGTCGATGCCGACAAACATTTTCTCTGGTTTGGACGGATCACTAAGACATGGCCCGGTGTTCATCACCTGGATTCTAAATGCGCGGAGGTGACCGGAACAGGAAAAGTGCTGAGCCGGTTCGAAATCGACTTCGGCGAACAAGAAGGCGATATCGTCGTTCCGTTTAACATGATGTTTGCGGGTGTAGTGTGGCCCATGTTACGTAATGATACCCATTTGCTCTCTCAGCAGAACTGGGTGGTCATCGATCAGCTTTATGGTGTTTTTTACCGGGCTTCGGATATTGTCGTTTCTATTAACACTCTAATCGCAGCAATTTGCCTGAGCGTGATGAGTGCCTGGTTATTTGCTCGCCGTGCGCGGTTGAAACTAAGCCTTTGCTGTTTGTGGATGGGGTTAACGTTGTTATTTGGCGCTGTGGCGCTCATTGGACTATTGGCGCTTTATCCGTGGCCGGGGCATCTTGCGTGTGGACAGTGCAAAAAATTGCGCGATATCGAGAATGAAGAATGCCCGCACTGCCACGTGCCCTGGCCTCGCCCGCAGCGTGACGGCACGGAAATTATTTCGCGCGACTTCCAAAGCCATGCTCTCGCTTCAGGAGGCCAGGAATGAAGAAACTTTCTCGAAACTCCTATGGAGCCATGCTGTGGAAAGAGGTGCGTGAAAATGTAGTGTGGGCAGTTTTGGCAGCTCTCGCATTCATTGGTATGAATTATTTGTTCGGCGACGGCTTTGCTTTTAAAGGGTCGCTGGAACTGAATGATGTCATTAACCTCTTCTATCAATTTTTAAAGTCAGAGTATGAGCCGGTTATTACACTGGGAGTGGGGCCAGTGTTGGCGACTGTTCTGGGTGTTTTGCAAGTGTTGCCCGAAAAGCGACGCGACCAATGGGCATTTCTTATCCACCGTCCTCTTTCGCATACAGCACTCTTCTGGCACAAAGCCGCAGCAGGGTTAGTGCTTTACAGCATTTCTCTTGGTGGGGCATTTCTCCTCCTGTGGTGTTTGAAGTGGATGCCGATTCGACAGCACTTCCCCGAAATCCCTTTCGATTGGCGTTTCATGCTAGGCGGTATTGCGAATTTGCTACTTGGCGTCCCATTTTATTTTGCCGCCATGCTTTGTGTGATGCGGCCTGCGCGTTGGTATGGCAGCAAGTTGGTGCCACTCTTAGGTTGCCTGGTTTTGCATTACTTCTGGTTCCAATTACAGGAGTTCTATCAGTGCTTCTGGTTAGTGGTAGTGTGCAGTGGCATCTATGCATTGGCAGTCAGAAATTGTTTTGCTGAGAAGGGGCAATCTCTGTTCTACAGGAGAGCAGGGGAAGTTGCGATTAGTATCGTTTTGTTGTCCGGTCTGGTGCCTTTGCTGATTGGTGCATTGCTTTTTATCAACCAATGGGCTTCCATTGCTTTTACTCAACCCGAAGTGACAACTGTCTTGCCACGTGAAGCATATATCACGTCGTCATATTATGTTGTCCTTGACGATACAGAAATTGCTCGTGCTGTTATGTGGAATAACTCAAAGACGCGAATTTTTCTAGTCGATGGGAAAGAACGAAAAATGGTAGTATCTGGTTTGCCCGTTATCGGTGATATTACGTCCGGAAAACAGGTAGCATCTTTCCGTCATACACAACGCTACTTGACGATTCTTGAGCGTTATTATGAGGCATACCAGCCCTTGCCTTATATTTCATTTTACAGTGCAACGCTTGGCCGGATACTCCTTTTTACCGAGGGGTGGAAGTTTGTGGGGTATGCCGATGTCGTAGGAGTGGCCGGAGAAAGCCCTGTGAAACAAAAGCTCATACGCTCAAATATATTTGGCGGCTACATGTGGTTATCTGATGGAATTTATAATTTTAAAGGAAGGGGAAAAACGCTCAAACAGGTGAGCACTGCTGATGATATTGAAGGGATGAGCGTTCTCTATACAAAGAGAAAAACACAGTCGAAATCGGCATCTAAAAGAACTGGTTATCGTCCTCCACTAGAAACTCTGGTTGTAATGAGAACAAAATCTATCGATTTTTTTGATATCAAAGACAGATTGCTTTTTTCCACCCCGCGCGAACATGATGGCAAGGTGTATTCTCAAATCGGCTTTCAAACAAACCCTGAGCGCACCCGTTATTATATTTTCTATAAGCCAGGCTGGCTTGTTCCTGAATTGAAGCGCCGTGAAATGCCTGATTACATCGTAGTATTAGACGCTAGGGGCACTGTCCTCAAGCGATATACTTTTCAACCTCTCCGCTTAACTGAAAATGTCAGTGTATTGAATGCGCGTGAGGTCGCTGGACTGGGGCTGTGCAGCGCTCCGATAGCCTGGGCAGGTTTCACTGTATATAACTTCTCTGTTTATGCGTCGTATGGGCTTGCACTAAACCTCTGGTTTGAACAAATCGTGTTGAACCTCCCCGGGTTCTTTGTCATGGTAGTGTTATCGGTAATATCCGCTTCTATATGCTGCAGTATTCTCTGGTTATTGCGCCACCGTAGCGGCTTAAGCAAACGCTCACTTACAATATGGCTGATTGCGGTCTTCCTGCTCGGCCCTGTTGGCCTCCTTCTCTTCCTCGCCATGCGCGGCTGGCCTGCACGGGTGCCTTGCCCTGCTTGTGGAAAACAACGCGCCGTTCATTTCAATCACTGCGAAAACTGCGGTGCGCCGTGGCCGGTGCGGCCTAAAGACAGTGCGGATATCTTTCCCACTGCGACCATCACAAACAGCTAAAGAAAAAGTGCCGATTTGAGATCGGCGCTTTTCCGTGTGATTACTCAGGCATTGGTGTGCCTTGCAACACTTCCAGGAAACGCCTGGCTGCTAACGAGAGGTAGCGATGCCGATGCCAGGCTGCGACAATGGTGCGCACCGGCTGCTGTCCGGTTAATTCGCGATAGATCGGGGTGCTGCCGTCTTCGGGAGGCTCGGCGGGAAGTGCCATTTGCGGTAGCAGCGAGATGCCCAGCCCTGAAAGAATGAGTTTCTGAATAGTGGCGATCTGTGCGCTGCGGCAGCCGATGCGTGAACTGTAATTGTTGACGCGGCAAAAAGAGAGCACCTGCTCGCCCAGGCAGTGCATATCGCCCAGCACGATGAAACGCTCGTTTTGCAATTGGTCGGTTTTAATCGTGCGGCGTTTGCCGAGCGCGTGGTCGGGTGGCAAGGCGACCAGCAGCGGTTCGTTAAAAAGCTCTTTGGTCGCGATGCGGTCGTCTTCCAGTGGCAGGGCCATCAGTGCGATATCGACTTCACCGGAAATCATGGCACTAATCAGGTTCTGGGTCACGTCTTCCTGTACCGTCAATTCAACTTCCGGGAACTCCTTTAAATAGGTCTGCAAATGCTGCGGCAGGAGATAAGGGGCGATGGTGGGAATAGCACCGATGGAAAGCCGCGCGTCTTGCAGGTCGTTGGTATCGCGCAGGCGCTTTTCGGTGTCTTCGATATTGTTGAGAATGACAGTGGCGCTTTCCAGCAAGGTATGACCGGCATCGGTGAGGGCCACGCCACGGCTGAGGCGGTCGAACAGCTTGCGGCCCAACTGCTTTTCCAGCTTGGCGATTTGCTGTGAAAGCGAAGGCTGCGAGACATGGCAAAGCTCGGCTGCCCGGCTAAAACTTTCAGTTTGGGCCACGGCTACGAAATAGCGAAGTTGGTGTAATTCCATGATATTTAATGGTATAGGTGATGCCTATGTATTGAATAGAACATATATATGATAACTATGCCCTTGTTGGGATTTCAACTTGCACGATTTAAAGGCTACTAAGCCTGAAAGGAGAATAGTCATGTTTTTAAGAATAGACAGACTTCCTGTGGAACTGCCGGTTGCACCGGAAATCGATCCCAAAGCTGCATCCAACGTGCAAGAGCTGCTGGGTGGACGTTTCGGCGAAATGTCTACCTTGATGAACTACACTTACCAGTCCTTCAATTTCCGCAATCGCGATAAATTGCGTCCGTATTATTCGCTCATTACTAACATCGCGGCCGAAGAAGGTGGGCACATTGAAATCGTTTCGGCAGCGATCAACTCACTACTCAATGGCCCGCGCACCGATTTCGATGAAAGTGAAAATCCTTTAGATGCTCCCTGGAAAGATTTGCCAGGCGGCATTAATCCACACCACTACATTGCCAGCGGCCAGACCGCTTTGCCGGTCAATTCGCTTGGAGCGCCATGGACGGGCGACTACGTCTTCTCCAGTGGCAACCTAATTTTGGACTTGCTCCACAACTTCTTTCTGGAAAATGGTGCTCGCACACAAAAATTGCGTGTCTATGAAATGACCGATAACCCGGCGGCGCGCACCATGCTGGGGTATTTGTTTGTGCGAGGCGGCGTTCACGCCCTGGCTTATGCTAAAGCCCTGGAAACACTTACCGGCGTGGAGATGAGTAAAATGCTGCCTATTCCGAAAATTGGTAACGCTATGTTCCCGGAGGCGCGCAAATTCCAGGAAGAACGTTCTCACCTCAAGCTGTATCAGTTCTCACCCAGCGATTATAAGGAAGCAGGCGCGATCTGGACTGGTCCGGCTCCAGACGTGTATGCTGAAGGTATTGGCGGCGAATTGGAATTCATCGATGCTCCGCCGTCTGGTGGCGACCTTTCGCACCTGGCTGGCATTGCTTCGAGTTTTGCGCCCGACTATGCCCCCGAAGAAATCTTCGAAATCGCCAGCAAGCTCTATCAGAAGGCGAAGGAGTAGAGGTGGTAGTCAGGTGATAGGTGTAAGGTGACAGGTGTCAGGAAAACCAAGCCGTCATGCTCATTCTAGAGCGTGGCGGTTTTTATTTTCTTAAGCGTATTAGAAATATTTTTTTGATTATAGCCAGGCAGCGCAATAAAACAACGGTATCTTGCTGTCACCTGTCACCTGTCACCTGTCACCTGTCACCTGTCACCTGTCACCTGTCACCTGTCACCTGTCACCTGTCGTTCCATTTGGCAAAACGACGTGTCTTTTGTAAAAGTCACTGGCGTTGACTTCTGGCAGTAGAATATTTCATAAACGGAATTCCTTAACATGAACGAGAAAGTTCTCGGTGTAGCCCAAATCGGTTGTGGCGCTTTTGCCACCCAGACCGATATGCCCAATTTTCGCGATAACCCACGCGTCGAATGCCTGTGGTGCTTCGATCCCGACTTACAGCGCGCGCAGGCGCTGGCCGCGCAATTCGGCGTGCCGGGCGCGACCAACGATTTGCAGCAGATCACGGACGATCCCCGCGTCGATTTTGTGAAGCTCTCCACGCCGCACGATGCGCGCCTGGAACTCATCAGCGCGGCGGCGCAGGCCGGCAAGCACATTTTCTGCGAGAAGCCGCTGGCTATTACCCAGGAAGAGTGTTTGCAGATCATCAGCCTGGTGCGTAAGCACGGTGTGAAACTGTGCGTCGATTTAAACCGCCGCGCTTCCCCGGCCATGCGGGCCATGAAGGCGCGCTGGCAGCAGCATCTCGAAGAGCCGCGCTATTCGCCGTGGCGCTATGTCGAAACCGAACGTCAACCGTTACCGGAAGAGAAATCGACTAATTTTTTGATGCGTGTGCAGGATGAATCGTCATCTTACCGTCCCATTCACCTCGACCCGCTGCACGGCGGTGGTTTGGTCATCGGCGAAACCACCCACTGGCTCGATTTGGCGATGTGGTTCTTCGACGACCAGTTGCCAACCGAAGTGCTGGCCTGGGGCAGCACGCGTTTGAGTCACGGCATCTTTATCAAGTTTTCCGGTGGCGATACCGCCACCATTGTCTTCGATACCGGCGGCAGCTTCGACTACCCCAAAGAGATGTATGAAGTGGCTTCGCGCGGCTTGTTGCTGCGCAGCCAGTTCTTCGTGGAGAACGAATACTGCGGAGCGGGTAGTGCTGGAGAAACCGTTGAGCGCGAACTGTTCGACTTGCGCCGCGACGACTTTGCCGATGCCACCGACCAAACCGGCCTGGCAGGCTATCGCGATAAATACTTTGCCCGTGTGAAAGATGCCACCAACAGCAAAGGGCTGACGGGCACTCTGGAAGTCGATAAAGGCCACGCCAATATGCTCGATTCGTTTATCGACGCCATTATCAACGATACGCCCGCACCCTGCGACGAACTCGATGGCTACAAAAGCACGCTGCTGGCCGGGTTGGCACGCCAGTCGATGGCACAGGGGCACGCTTTGCCGGTGCTCGTAGAAAGCATCACACCGATTTTTGTGTGATAGCACGCTAAGCCCGGCTGCGCTAACTGCGTCGCAGATTTACGCAACAACGGCAGAGCGTTGTTAATAGCGAAAACTTGCGACGGAGTTAGCGTAGCGCAGCTTTGCGTGCTATTTTCATCACATCCAATAAAAAAATGTTTAGAGCAGCTTCTTTTGGGGAATACTGTTACCTAACAGTTTAAAAACAGTATCGCTTGAGATATGTCTAACCCTGCATTCGACAATTCACTACAGCCGAAATATGCGCGCATTACGCAGTCGCTCCGCGAGCAGATTATGCAGGGCGAATTGCGTCCCGGCGACCGGTTGCCCTCGTTTACCGAAATGAAGGCGCAACACGGCATTGCGCTTTCGACCATCGAGAAGGTCATCTCCACGTTAGAGCAGGAAGGGTTGGTGGAGCGCCAGCACGGGCGCGGCACTTTTGTGAAACAGCAAGAGCGGCAAAAAACAGGTTATATCGGGTTCATTGCCAGTGCCAGCCATGCCACACCGCTTTCACCCTATCATACCTCGTTGATGGGCGGCGTGCAGCAAGCTATTGAAGCAGCCGGGCAGCACATGCTGTATATGGGAACCGATTATACCTGGGATGTGGGGCTGTGCGATAAAGTCGATGGCGTGTTGATTTGCGGTATCGAAGACATGGCGAGTGTGCTGAACCAACTTCCTGAGCATTTGCCGCGTGTTTCGGCGTTGAATGTCGTGGAAGGCATTACCTGTGTCGGTGTCGATGAATATCGTAGCGCCCAAATGGCAGTGCGGCATTTGTTGCAGTTGGGGCATCGTCGCATCGCCTGCCTGATGGAGGCCGGGCTTTCGATACCGCGCATGCGCTTTTCAGGTTATCGCGACACCATGCTGGAAGCAGGCATTGAGCCGGAAGAAGCCTGGATGCGCTCGGTGCTGATCAAGGCCAACAAGAAGGATGAGCCTAAACAGCCCTATCACCTGTGGGCGCGCAACCAGATGACCGAATGGCTTGCTGATGGTTGGCACGAAACCGGTTGCACGGCGATTTTGGTGCAAAACGAAGTCGCGGCGATTGGCGCGATGCAGGCTTTGCAACAGGCTGGAATCGATGTGCCGGGGCAGGTGAGTGTGATGGGTTTCGACGGTACCCAACTGTGCGAGCTGTCGTCGCCGCGTTTGAGCACCATTGCGCTACCGCTGGAAGAGATCGGCAAACAAGCAGTCGAGCTTTTAAACCGGCAAATCGCCGGAGAACCGGCTTTGGGGCAGGCTATTATGCTGCCGTGTCGTTTGCGCGAGGGTGATTCACTGGCCTATCTGAAGCCTCATTCGGAATTAGAAGATGCGGTGTTGCTGGAGAGTAGTCCATAAACAGTAAGGAGAGTGTTTCATGTTCGAGACGATAGTTTCTGGCCGGTCAAAGCGCGGCTTTACCCTGATAGAGTTGCTTGTCGTTATAGCGATCATATCAATTCTTGCTGCCATTTTGTTTCCGGTATTTGCGCGGGCGCGAGAGAATGCCCGGCGCAGTAGTTGTGTGAGTAATCTCAAACAGATGGGGTTGGGGTTCATGATGTATACGCAAGATTTCGACGAGCACATGCCAAATGGCTTTAATACCTATCCATCGGCCGGTGCCTATCGTTTTCCCAATGGTGGGTTGGCGAATACTTCGACCCAGCCGTGGTACAGCATGATTTACCCTTATATGAAGAATTGGCAGGTGCTGAACTGTCCCAGTGCTTCAACCGATCTTTATTATAACGGGACTTACAACATTACTACTTTTCCTTATAGCTACAATTACAATGCTCCGCCATTGGGTACTTCGGCATGTAACAATACCTACAATTGTGGCGTGTCGCTGGGACTTACCAATGCCGCAGGTGGAACTAATGTCGGTGCCAGCCTGGCTGCTGTTGAAGATGCTGCAGGGACGATTGCAGTAGTCGAAGGGGCTAAAGGCCTCATCCGTTACCGGCCAGGAACCTACCTCCCAACTGAAACAAACATTAGTGCCTCTGGGGCTTGCTCTGATTCCGGATATGAGGCGAGTTGTGCACGAGCGCGCCATCTCGACACCATAGGAACTCTCTTTGTCGATGGACATGTGAAGGCCATGAACTGGAAAACCATACTGGGGGGAGCGTCTTCTTCCACTCCGCTTGCCGAAACATTCCGTTTCTGGACGACTGCTTCCGAGCCGCTCAAATAGAGACTCGATTTACATCACCTAATTGCTTATTCAAAATGAAAAAATTATTTTCCACGGTTTTATTTGTTGCGGGCAGCACCGGGATACTGAGTGGTTTACAGCCAGTGATGGCGCAAGTCACAATTTCCGCAGAAGGCAAAAGCAACCTCACCGTGATCGTGCCCGAAACGGCCTCGGCTTCGGTGCGTAAAGCCGCACAAGAACTGCAAACCTGTTTGCAGTTGGCCACCGGTGCAGAGTTACCGCTGCAAAAGGATAGCGCGGTAACAGGTTCGGCCTACATCAGCCTGGGCAGCACCGCGCAAGCTAAAGCAGCGGGAGTGAATACGCAAGGCATGGCCGATGAGGCGTATCGCATCGTGACGAAAAACGGCAACCTCTATATTCTCGGCCCGGATACTGCTGATGGTGGTTGGACAAAAAACAACGGAGCGAGCAACGGTACCGCGCACGGTGTCTACTCGCTCTTGGAAGATTATCTCGGCGTGCGCTGGCTCATGCCTGGCGATATCGGGCGCGATGTGCCGAAACAATCTACTATCACTCTACCGGCGATTGATAAAACCCACACGCCGCAGTTCAGTTTTCGCCGTATTACTCACCTGTGGGATCACGCTACCAGCGCGCAGCAGAAAACCATCATGGCCTGGGCCGACCGTCAGAAACTGGGTGGTTCGGTGCAGATCAATTACGAGCACTACTGGTGGCAAACTCTCAACGGCAACAAGAACATGGAACCCGATACGCCCGAAGTGCGCGCCTTGTATAAAGCGCATCCCGAATGGTTTGCCATGGATGCCAGGGGTAACCGCCCGCTACCTACCACGAAATATCACAAACTCGAAACCACCAATCAGGAATTGGTGAAGTTCTATGCCGATCGGGCTATTGCCGCGCTCAAGGCCACCGAGCGTCCGATTACCTATTCGCTTTCGCCCACCGATGGCGGTGGGCGTTGGAGTCAGAGTCCGGAGAGTAAGGCGCTCTACGACCCCAATCCTTCTTCCTTGTTCGACCCTGAAACCACGGCGTCGGATGCTTCGATGTCGTCACTGGTTCTCAAATGGTACAGCGACGTGGCGCAAGTTGTAGCGAAAGAGTATCCCCAGGGGCGTCTGGCAGGCTACCTCTATTCCAGCTATGTCTACCCGCCACAAAAAGTTTCCATGAAATTGCCGGATAACTTCACGCCGGTGATCTGCGGCATCGGCACTTATGGCTACCAACTCTACCGCCCCGATAACCAGGAGCGCTGGAAATGGGTGATGGATTCGTGGGCCAAGGTCGCACCGCGCGATTGGTATTATTACGACTTGCCCGGCCAGGTCTTGCGTCAGTATGAGCCGGAAGTCGGCGAAGCCAATTTCCCCGGCAGCACCGGCATCATTACACCGGCTTCACCCGATATTTTCAATACCATTTTCCACCAACTCGATAAGAGCCGCATTAAAGGCGGCATCTTCTATGGCGTGCCTTCATGGAGCAATGCGGCCCTGGCCAACTATACAATCGCCAAGATGCACTGGAACCCCAGGCTCAATGCAGAAGAGGTGCAAAAAGAGTGGCTGCAACGTGCCTATGGTGAGCAGGCCGGTGCCATTATGGAGCAGTTTTATATCAAGCTCAATCACGAGTTAGGCGATTATTTCCGCAGCAATAATGGTTTGAGCTATAAGCTAACGCTGAGCATGCTCAAGGATGTTTACGCCCGGCATTATCCCGAGTTGGAAAAATTGCTGTTGCAGGCCAAAGCCCAGCCGATGAATGCATTGCAAAAAGAACGTTTCCAACTCATCGAAGATAACATGATCGTGTTACAATGGCGCTTGCGCAACGCAGGCTTTCTGCAGGAGAAGTTCGCCTCACCGTTGCAGCGCAATGATGCGCAGGTAAATGCCCTTTTAGCCGCTGAACATTCCGACTTCGCCCGTTTTCCGGGTGCCACAGCCGAGGAATCGGTGAACTGGGTTGCTCCCAAACCATTGCCCTGGAAGGTGCAGTGGACGGCGCAATCGAGTGACAAAACTGTTGCCCCCAAAGGTTTAAGCGACACCCAGTTTCTCATCTATGCCGGGCAAGAAGGCGATCTGCGCATTGCTGTTGAAAGCGTCACTCAGGGTGCCTATTTCGCTTCGTTTAGAGTCACCGATCAGCAAGGAGCAGAAGCCGTCTCGGGTATTTTGAACGAGGCCACACCGATTGTCATCCCTGCCAAAGCCGGACAAGCCTATGTGCTGACGATTCCATCGCGTAAGGCCGTGAACTATCAATTGCGATTGGAGAATGCAGCTGTCGCTGCGGGTAGTGTTGATAATGGCGTATTGTCGTTATCAGGCAAAGCAGCTAACGCCTCGGTGCTGCACCTGCCGGGCAGCAACCCTATTGGGGTGTGGGAAGAGGGCAGTGGCGTGGTCATTAAAAAGCCGTTCAGCGGCGCTGTGGCGGCCAAAGTAATGGGCGATGCCTATACCAACACTCGCGTGCTCTATGCTCTCGACAATGGCTGGAGGTTCAGCCCCGATCCGCAAAACGACGGCGAGGCGCGTGGTGTTTTAAAAGCCGATTTCGATGATATAAACTGGAGCAAGATCAGCCCCCTCGATTGGTGGCAGATGCAGGGCTTTGCCGATTATCACGGCGTGGCCTGGTATCGAATCAAGTTCAACCACGATAAACCTTTGCCTGCGACCGACCGCGCCAGACTTTATTTTGGCGGTGTGGATGGGCATGCTACCGTTTATATGAACGGCAAGCAAATCGTGGAGCGGAACCTGCCCGCCGATTTCAAGGGTTGGGATAAGGCATTTTCCAATAGCATTAGCTCGCACTTACGCCAGGGCGAAAATGTGCTGGCGGTGAAAGTAACCAGTAAAAGTAGCAATACCGCCAGCGGTATTTTTAAGGGTGTTGCAATTGTGGCCGGGACGCGAACGACACAGGGCGAATAGTGAAGAACCACGCGCGTTAGCAAGTGGGTATGTTCAACTTTACACAGCGTTGTTCATTGATACGCATGGTTCTTCAAAAAAACTTCTTGACAACGAAATGACTTGGCCTTACAATGTGCTATATAGTGGTTTAAACCACTATATAGCACATTTGTTTTAACTGGTTTTTAAGTCATGTCTACCGCCACTCAGAAACCCCGGTATGCCCAACTGGCTCAGCAACTGCGCGAGATGATTTGCAGTGGCCAGCTCAAGGTGGGCGATCGCTTGCCTTCTTACAACGAGATGTACCGATTGTTCGGCGCGGCTCCGGCGACCGTGCAGCGGGTGTGCGATATTCTCGAAAAAGAGCAACTCATCGAGCGGCGCAGCGGCAGTGGTGTTTATGTCGCGCCGCCTCCACAAAAGCCACGCACCGGCAACATCGGTTTCATCGGAGGTGCGAACTACAATTCTCCGAATCTGCCTTTCTATCAATTATTGATGGGCGGTGTGCAGCAAGCGGTGCGCACGCAGCAAACGCATTTGCTTTATTTGGGCACGGATAGGGATTGGGATGTTGAAGCCTGCGATAAGGTCGATGGCGTTGTGCTGTGCAACATTGAAGATGCCGGGGCCATTGTGCGTCAGTTGCCGCCCCATTTGCCTTGCGTTTCCATCCTCACCATTGTCGAAGGCGTTGTCAGTGTCGGTATCGATGACTACCGCGGTGCCCAATTGGCAGTGCGTTATCTCTTGGAGCAAGGCCACCAACGCATTGCCTGTCTCATGGAAAAATCTCCTTCAGAATCGCGGCGTCGTTTTAACGGCTATCGCGATGCACTGTTGGAAGCGGATATCGAGCCGCAGCCTTCCTGGATGCGTCTGGCCGATGCCACCGAAATAGAAGAATTACGAAAAGTTTCACCGCAGCCCTATCGCGAATGGGCAGCCCGGCAGATGAGCCAATGGCTGCAAGAAGGTTGGGAAGAAGCGGGTTGCACGGCGCTGCTGGTACAAAACGAAGTTGCGGCGATCGGTGCGATGCAGGTTTTGCAGAAAGAAGGCATTGAAGTGCCAGGGCAGGTGAGTGTGGTCGGTTTCGACGGCACACAGCTTTGCGACCTGGCTTCACCCAGTCTGTGCGCCGTGGAATTGCCGCTGATGGAGATTGGTATCAAAGCTGTGGAGCTACTCAGTCAACAGATTGAAGGTGAAGCTGCGACGGGCCAGGCGGTGATGTTGCCGCTGGGTATACGGCCGGGTGAGTCGGTGTCGCAAAAAGTCGAGTCGGGTGGTGTTGCAGAAAAAATACTTGTGGAGTGTGCATAAATACTGCGCACAAGGAGAGAATCATGTGTGATTCCAAAACGAGTCCCAGGCTATCATTAAGTATTGGGCGTAAGGGCTTTACATTAATCGAGTTGCTTGTTGTAATAGCCATTATATCAATACTCGCGGCGATTTTGTTTCCGGTATTTGCGCGTGCAAGGGAGAATGCAAGGCGTGCCTCGTGCCAGAGCAACCTCAAGCAGATTGGTCTGGGCATGATGATGTATGTGCAAGATTTCGATGAAAGGATGCCTAATAGCTTTAACACTTATCCTACTTCAGGAGCATATTATTATCCCAATGGCGTGCTTGCCGGGGCATCGGCTCGGCCGTGGTATAGCATGATTTTCGATTACATGAAAAACTGGCAAGTCTTCAATTGCCCCAGCGCCGATCCTGCCATTGCCTATACAGGCGGCTATAATCTGGATGCTTTTCCCTATAGTTACAACTATGCAGCGCCGCCTATCGGCAGTTCGCTTTGTAACAATACTTATAATTGCGGTGTTTCGTTGGGACCGCCTAATGGTTCTACTGGGACAGAAGCCGGTGCTAACCTTGCGAGTATCGAAGATGTTGCGGGCACCATTTTTGTCACTGAAGGTAGCAGAGGGCTGGTGCGTTTCCGTGAAGATCGTTTGCCGACCGAAGCACAAGTATTAGCTAAAGGAACTTGTAGCCTTTCAGTAGGCGAATATGAAGTCACTTGTATACAATCCCGCCATTTAAATACCATCGGTACCATCTTTGTTGATGGCCACGTCAAGGCGATGCAATGGAGAACCATCCTGGGCAAAGGGAGTGGCAGCAACCCCGATCCCAACGTCTTTCGCTACTGGACCACTGCGTCCAATGCTTTGAAGTAGACGCGCACTGCATTCTCTTTCCCGTCCTATTCTATCGATGACTTCTATGAAAAAAATCCTGGCTCCTATCCTGTTTGCTTCTGCCTGTATGGCCTTGCCTGGCGCAACCCGGCCAACTTTGGCGCAAGCTACTCTGGTTTCTCAAAATAAAAGTACTTTCACCATTGTGCTGCCTCCCAACGCACCGGCTTCTTTAAAGAGTGCGGCAACAGAGTTGCAGCAATGCCTGGAACTGGCCACGGGTGCGAAGTTGGCCATGCAAAACGATGGTGTTCCGCTCGCTGCAGGCTATATAAGCCTTGGCAGCACTACTCAGGCCAAAGCGGCAGGTTTGGGGACAGGCAACCTGAAAAATGAGGCGTATCGCATCCTCACTCGTAATGGGAATGTCTATATTCTGGGACCGGATACACCGGACGGGCAGTGGACACAAGGCGGCGGAGCGAGCAACGGCACGGCGCATGGGGTTTATTCTTTTCTGGAAGAATATGTCGATGTGCGCTGGTTGATGCCGGGTGATTTGGGCCGCGATGTGCCGAGACGGGCCAACCTCAACCTGCCTGCTATCGACCGCACGTACACTCCGGCCTTTAACTGGCGTCGTCTCACCCACCTGTGGGATCATTCCAATTATCCCCAGCACGTTGCCATCATGCGCTGGATGGATCGCCAGAGGTTGGGCGGTGCGACTGTGCTCGACTACGATCACAACATGTGGCGGGCCGTCAACGACAACAAGACTTATGAGATCGATACACCGGCGGTAAAAGAGCTATATGCGGCTCATCCCGAATGGTTTGCCATGAACGCCGATGGTAAGCGCCCCTATCCCGCTCGTCACTACGACAAGTTGGAGATGACCAACCCCGAACTCAAGAAATGGTTCGCCGCCAAAGCGGTAGCAGCCTTGAAGGCCAGTCCGCGCCCGCGCACTTTTTCGCTTTCACCCAGCGATGGCCGAGGCTGGAGCCAAAGCCCTGAGAGCAAAGCGCTTTACGACCCCAGCCCTACCGACTTATTCGACCCCGAAGCCACCGTGGGCGGGCCAGGGATGTCGTCGATGGTGCTCAAGTGGTATCACGATATAGCCGCCCTGGTGCAGAAGGAGTATCCGCAAGGCAAGTTAGCCGGTTACATTTATGGCGATTACCTCTATCCGCCGACCAAAATGCAGATGAAGCTGCCGGACAACTTCCTGCCGGTGATCGTGCCCAGCTTCGATTTCGGCTATCGCCTTTATCGCGAGGATACACGAAGCGGGTTCAATACGGTTTTCGATAAATGGGGTAAAGTCGCACCAGAGAATTGGTATTATTACGATCTTCCCAACCAGTTCCTACGCCAGCACGAAGATGAAATAGCCGGGGAAACCAGCGACGGGAATTTTCCAGGCACCACCGGGTTGGTTTCGCCGCCGGCTCCCGGCATTCTCAACACCGTATTTGCGGCCCTCAATCGCAATGGAATTAAAGGCGTGATGATCTACGGTGTGCCGTCGTGGAGCAATGCTGCGCTCAGCAACTATATGCTGGCTAAAATGCAGTGGAACCCCAAACTCGATGCTTACGATTTGCAACGCGAATGGCTGCATCGCGCCTATGGGCCTGCGGCTGGCGGGGAAATGGAGAAATTCTATGCCCGCCTGGAAGAATGGACGAGTAAGTATTACCAGGCCCATGTCAAGGAAAACTGTCTCTTCACGCGGGCCATGTTGCAGGAGATTTACGCGACCAACTATCCCGAGATGGAAGCGCTTTATCTCGCAGCCAAAAAACAGCCGATGAGCGAAGTGCAACGCCAGCGTTTGAACTTTATCGAAGAGAACCTCATCGTGTTGCAGTGGCGTTTACGCAATGCGGGATTGCTGCAAGCCGGGTTTGCCTCGCCTTTGAAGCGCAATGATGCGCAGGTGAATGGTTTGATAACTGCGCAAAATCCGGCCTTCTCGCCATTCCCCGGCGCTGATGGCGGCCCCTATGTCAACTGGCAAGAGTCGCAGCCATTGCCGTGGAAAGTGCAGGCTGCCTCGTTGGAAAGCGCACCTGCTGCTCCTAAAGCTACCGTTCATTTGAAGGGCAACCAGTTTTTGTTCCACGCAACCCGCGATGGTGAATTGCGTATCGTCACCGAAAAGGTCGTGCATGGTCCGCACTTTGCGTCTTATCAGTTGAAAGACGAGCAGGGTATTTTGCTCAAGTCGGGTATATTGCACACCGCAGAGCCGATTGTGGTTCCAGCCAAAGCCGGAAGCAGTTTCGTGCTGACGGTGCCTTCCCGTAAAACCGTGAATTACCAACTCCGCATCGAGAACGGCGCAGTAGCAAAGGGCGATGTCGCTGATGGCGTGCTTTCGTTGCACGGCAAACCGGCAGCAGTAAAAGTGCTCCACCAACCAGCCGAAGATCAAGTTGGTGTGTATGAAGATGGCAATAGTGTCGTTATCAAGAAACCATTCAGCGGCGCGGCCGCCCAGGCTGTGATGGGCGATGCCTACGTCAACACTCGTGTTTTGTATCCGCTGGATGAAGGCTGGAAATTCAGCACCGACCCCAACAACGATGGCGAAGCGCGCGGCGTTTTTAATGCTGATTACGACGATGCGAATTGGTCCGACATCAGCCCGCTCGACTGGTGGCAGATGCAGGGTTTCCCTGATTATCGCGGCGTAGCCTGGTATCGCATTAAATTCGACGTCGATGCATTAATACCCGATACCGACCGCGCACGATTATATTTTGGAGCGATCGACGGCCATGCCACCATCTATGTGAATGGCCACAAGCTCTACGAACGCCAGTTACCTGCTGACTTTAGGGGTTGGGATTTGCCTCTCTCCAATCAGGTGAACGATCACATGAAGCTGGGAGAGAATGTGATTGCGGTCAAGGTTACCAGCAAGAGCAAGGATACCGCCAGCGGCATTTTTAAAGGCGCGGCAATTGTGGCAGGAACGCGCAAGCCGTAACCGATTGTTAAGAAATTCTGGCATTGTTGACTGCGTGCGGGCTGTGGTAAAGAATGGAAATGCCTAATACGGTGTTCCAACTCGATCCCACAGCCCACAATGCGCGCAATAGTGAAGGCGCGTTTGTTACTTTGCAAGACGGTCGGATTCTCTACGCCTGGTCTAAATTTACTTCCGAACGTTCGCACGATAATGAGCCAAGTATCATCGCTGCTCGTATTTCCAGCGATGAAGGCCGCACCTGGTCGCATGAAGAGAGAATATTAGCCGAGCCAGAAAGGGGAGCGCACAACCTGATGAGCGTTTCCCTTTTGCGTTTGCAGAGTGGCCGCATTTGCCTGGCTTATGCCAGCAAAACCCATCTCCCGACAGGCGATGTGCGCTGCGTTCCCTGCGTGCGTTTTAGCGACGATGAAGGTGAGACTTGGACGGATGAAAAAGAAGTAACCGCTTCCTCCGATTATCATGTCGTCAATAACGATCGCCTGATTCAACTAAAAGACGGCACGCTGGTGATACCGGTTGCTCTTCACCGCCGCCGCCTGGCTTCGGGTGGCGAGGCTAATGGAAAACTGCAATTCAGTTATGCCGCGCTCATCTTTTTCTTTATCAGCCGTGATGGTGGGCAAACCTGGCTGGAATCGGACAACAGCTTTTATCGTTGCTTTCCCGGTGGTGGCGGATTGCAGGAGCCGGGTGTCATCGAACTGAGCGATGGCCGTCTCTGGGCCTGGGCACGCAACTCATGGCAAGAAGGCGATGCCGGGAGGCGCCAATGGCAATCGTTCAGCGAAGATGGCGGCCGCCTCTGGAGCGAGCCTGAACCTTCCTACTTTATTTCTCCCTGCAGTCCACTCTCGATAAAACGCATTCCCGCCACCGGCGACTTACTGGCGGTATGGAACGACCATTCGGGCCGCTTTCCGCTGCCGCCTGAGCCATACGAACGCCGTCCTCTGGCCTGCGCCATCAGTTCCGATGATGGCGCGACCTGGGCGCATCATCAATTGCTCGACGATGCGCCCGGCCACGGCTATCATTACACGGCGATTCATTTTACCGATGACGCCGTCCTGCTGGCTTATTGCGCCGGAGGCCCCCGGCCAGAGATGGCATGGTTGCAGCGCTTGCGTATTCAGCGGATTCCATTGACGGAATTATACGCTGCACAGTCTTCGTAAAAATAGCTGTGACACTGTGATCGAGGTTGTATAGAATATGCTGCATAATGCGAAACGTCAAAATTCAAGCCAACTACTACCAACAGTTTGATGCCGACCTCACCCTTGAGGTGCCGGGAGAAGGCTACGGCGGCTGGCAGCGCGATGAAATCGAAATTTCGCTCGATAGCACTGCGCTGGTTCTCATGCACGCCTGGGATACCGGCACGCCGGAAGAGTATCCAGGCTGGTATCGCTGCGTAGAGTATTTACCGCGCGCGGCTTCAATTGTGCGCGAAGTATTTCCGCCGCTGCTACATGCCACACGGGCAGCCGGTATGCCGGTGCTGCACGTGGTGGGTGGCGGCGATTATTATCAGCATTTACCCGGTTACAAGCGTGCTATTGAACTGGCAGGGACACATCAGCCCGCTGCCGAACCGATTGAAAGCGACCCGGTTTTGCAGCAGTTAAGAGCGTTTCGTTCCCGCAACGTTTTCGTGGGTGAGCACAACCGGGCCGATGTGAGCGGGGGCTTTGCCAATGTCGATTTCCCTCAAGAAGCCCGGCCTCTCGACTGTGAAGGCGTAGCCGAAAACGCCCGGCAGCTTTTTGTGCTGTGCAAGGATGCCGGTATCAACCACCTCATCTATGCCGGTTTCGCTATTAACTGGTGCTTGCTGCTTTCGCCTGGCGGTATGGCCGATATGAGCAAGCATGGCATCATGTGTTCGGCTCTGCGCCAGGCAGTGACGGCGGTAGAGAACAAGGAAACCGCGCGCCATCAGCTCAATAAAGAAGCGGGCCTGTGGCGCGTAGCGCTGGCGTTTGGTTTCGTGTTCGACGTGCCGGATTTCCTAAAATCTGTGACTAACGGTAAGGGATGCTCCGAATAGTGTTTGTCCACCGGGAAGCATCCCTCGCTTCATGGATTATTGCAGCGTTAAATTGCCGAAGTTATGCGGTTCTTGAAAGCCCGCAATAAACTGCGACCAAGATGAGTTTTCGTTCTTGTCGTTAATGCGTTGGCGTCCTAAATTAAGGGCGAGCTTTGTGCCGATAGTGGGGGAAGTCACCCCAATTTCCTGCCAGGGAATGGCGACTTCCGCCGTCCAGCCCGTTGGGTGTTTCTGGGTGGCAGTAAGCCAGCGAAGGTGGGGCTGTGAATCAGCCTCCAGCCCTACGTTCACGCCATCCCAGCGGATGTTATTGGGATTGAGAATCAGGTGATAGAAAGAAGCGTCGGCGTCGTTTGGGGCCTGTCCTAATTTGCGTATGGAAACCTCAATGCTTTCGCCATCCCACACATTTGTGCCGAGGCTGGTGCCAGTGATACGTTGGGTTGCCATGCTGGGCTCGTCACAACGAAAGGCGATGTAGAGATTTTTGTCGTCATAGGTTGCAAAAGCTTGCGTAGCAGCAGTTAATGTGAGGGGTGTTTTGTTCTGGGCAAAGCCGATAAATTTCTCCAGCCAGGGCTGTTGCTGATAGATGTCTTCATCCAACTTGCCATCAATCTGCATGGTATGGTTTGCATTCAGGCGCGAGATGGTAGCATCACGTTTTTGCACATTCTGCGCCTGATCCATTCTTCCCTGTGCGATTTTGAAAATGTTATCTAGTTTGAAGCCGAGGTCTCGTCCTTTTTCCAGTTTGTTCTTCGCCGAGTTAATGGCTTTAACAATTCCTGGCGGTAGATTTTTTTTCGTCCACCAGTTCATTTTTTCGCTATACAGCCATACGTATTCATCACTAGATTTTAGCCCGTGATAGACATTGTGCTCAAACCAGGCATCTTGCGCTTCGGCGCTCATATATTTGGCGATGTAGGATTTGTCGGGCACGCCAAAGATGTGGTCGGCATAGAGGGCACTGGCGGCGCGCGTCTGGTTATTAAATTTGGCTTTGAAGGCATCAGGTACATTAATACTTGCACCCTGTCGCATTTCCCAATAGGCCTGGTAGAAGTCGAAAGGCTGAGTGTAATAATAAGCATGCTCATTGCCGTCGATAAACTGCACTTGTGGCCCGCTTTCGGCCAGCATGCCGTTGAGAAACGGTAAGAGCAAGCCATACCAGGAGTGAGAAGAGATCGCTTTGTGCCGCACAGCCGGATCGGTGCTACGGCTAAAGCTGTAGATCAGCCTATAATGGTAGAGCATTAAAAGCTTGGCTTCGGGCATTTCTTCTTCAATGACCCGGATAAACTGGCGCCCGCGTTGATATACCTTTTCCGCATACTGCTCGTAGCTGTACTGCTGGGCGTGTTTTTGCACGGCATAGTTCCAGGGTTTGAAACCATAGGGTTCGGGATCGAACATGATGCCTTTGCACCGGGCCGCTTTCGCGGCGCGGGCGCAAAAACGAGTGTTGTCCAAGACCTTCTCCCAATCGCTGTCGCTATACCAATCCATAGTGGAAGCGGTGTAGACGGCGAGGAAGTTATCGGTGAATTTGCCCCACTTGATCGAGGAGAGAATATCGATTTCACCCTGCAAGGCGGCTTTATTCTTTTCCCAGTTCTCGATGTCGAAAACCTTTCCGCCTTCACGGGGCAAGCGAAAGACAATGCCTTCAAAAGGCATTTTTTCCATTTCCGTGATGTTATCGCGCACGAACTGGGGCGAGGGAACGTCCCAGCCGTATTCGATGAGCTTCTTGCCCGTGGTTTTGACGAATGTATTCTCCTGTGCCTGGCCTGGTGCCAATGAAATAATTCCCGGTAGCAGGGCGAGTAACAGGCCTATCTTATTTTTCAAATTCATATGGTTTGCGTCGTCCTTATTAGTATGGAGAAATGATGGGCTTCAATCACTCAAGTATGGGTTCCAGGCGCTACGGGTCGTATTACTGTAGGAACCGGCTCTATATTTTTCATTCTCGGTCCACATTGCAGACGTCTTCGTCCACTTGGCATGTCCGTCGGCAAAGATAACATTGTTGCCATCGAAATGCCGTCCGTCCGAACTAAAATCGGATTGGTTGAAACCGGCTGTGATCGTTCCGGTGCAGCCGGTAATTGCGCAACCAGTGTATTTCTGTGTGCCGGGAAGATACCAATAATTGCCTTGAGGCCCGGAGACGTCGTTGACGCTGCTGTTTGTCCGAACGACATACGGCCCGGCATCAAAAGCCATATAGGCGGTTGCGGGGCTTGTTACGGCAGAGAGTGCAAGGGGAGACACATTGGAAGCAACAATCAGATTGCCGTTAACACCATAATTGCCCGAATAGCCGATACTGGCGGAATTGCCAGAAGGGCATTTATACACCTGGATGCTTTTGGTGTAGGGATAAACGATCAATTGCCAGAACCAACTGTAGCCGGAAGCATCGCTATACCACGAATCTGGCTCCGGTTTCACAGGGCTGGTATAAGATGATTTTGGGTACTTCTCATCATAATCCTGGGTATATTGCATGAATGCCAGCCCAATCTGTTTCAGATTGCTCAAGCAACTCGTTCGGCGTGCATTTTCGCGGGCCCGGGCGAAGACCGGGAATAGAATAGCGGCGAGTATAGCTATAATTGCTATGACAACCAAAAGTTCTATAAGAGTGAATCCGCGTTTTTGGGAGTAGTTGTTGCCGTGTCTGCCGGGAGAATAGAGATGCATTGTTATGGGTTCCTCTTGAAGATTGTACACACCTACCGATTATACCCAGTTCCAGATACTGCTAAACCTTAATATCGTCTCATAGGTGATAATACTGTCTCATTTATTCTTGCCGGTCGCATGGGCGCGGAATTCGTTCGGGGTTTGCCGGGTGTGTTTCAAAAAGATATTCCTCAGGTGAGCGGGTGTAAGGCCGGTGGCCGAGCTAATGGTGGAAATCGGCCAGGTAGTTTCGAGCAGCAAGCGCTGGGCTTCTTGTAAGCGGCATTGAGTCAGGAATTCCGTGAAAGTTGCTCCGGTTTCCCGGGGAAAACGACGGGCAAACTGGGCACGCGACAGATAAACCCTTTTAGCCACATCGGCAATAGTCAAGCGTTTATGGAGATGTGAACGTATGTATTCCTGAGCCTGGATGATGGGGGAATCGGTATGATGCAGTATATCTTTTAAAGTAACGGCGAAGATACTTTGAAAAAACTGGCCGTTGTGAAGGCGGCGATGAATAATAGTCCACAGAGCCAGCATCAAGCCGAGACAAGATTGCCGGTAGCCGGTTTCTTTTTCGCTGACTTCTTGTTTTAGTATCTGAAAGAGCTGTATTGCCATCGGGTCGTTGACAAAGCATGAGGCATTATAACGGGCCAGGAGATGCTCGGTGCCCTGTGAATGGCACATCCAATAGCGCAATACGTGGTCGTAGAGTGTGAGCCAGAGAATGTCGCATTGTTCATGGGGAAGAGAATGGCTATGTAAGCCGTCCGGGTGGGGCACTCCGGGTGGTATGAGAACGAAGGTACCTGCGGGTAGCTCAAGTAGGCATTGGCCGGTTCGGAAACTGCTGCGCCCCTGAAGAACGCAGGCAATTTGCAATTCGCGTTTGCTGAGCAAACCGTCTTCACGCCAATGAGAAATTGCCATGAGGCCGCCAACGCGTTGATCGGCTTTGGAGACGCGCGTGCGCGGGCCGAGTTTGGGGGCTGCCGTTGCGGTAATTCCTGTAGGCAATGGTTCGTTATATTCCAAAAACTCGCTTAATGTTGAAGCTGCAACCAGACAACGGGCGCCGCCGGTATCTGCCGCCCACGGCAACACTTTTTGATGCAATGCATCCCATAGTGGTTTGATGGGAGCTGTCGGAGAGTTTTCCTGCATGTTCATTGGCCGATAATAATAACGTAAATAGTCCTTGCCGGAGATTGACTTTTTCCACATTTTTTGCTAAAAATTCATCAGACGTCTGATGAATTTAAGATGAATCTTCCGGCCAGCCGACTCGATATTTTAACCCAAGAATTAACCGCTCGTATTATGAGTGGTGAATACGCATCCGGTCAGCGTCTCCCCACCGAGGCGCAGTTGCAGGAGCGTTGGGGCGTTTCGCGTTCTGTGGTGCGCGAGGCGATGAAGGTACTGGCCTCGCAGGGGCTGGTGCGCATCGAGCAGGGGCGCGGTACATTTGTGAGCGATTCGGATACTACCTCGCTCTCCACGCAACTTTCGCTGGCTTTGCGCCGCCCGCGCGGTGCGGCTTCTCTCCCGGCAGCAGAGGAGTGGGCCACCTTGCTGGATGTGCGGCGGGTGTTGGAAGTCGCGGTGGCCGAGCGCGCAGCGCTCGGGGCCGGTGCGGCAGAGATTGCGGCCATGCAGGCTGCTATCGACGAAATGCGTGAGCGTCCAGCGCAACCGGCGGGGTATGTCGATGCCGATTTGGCATTTCACCGCGCCCTGGCGGCGGCGACCGGCAATCCGTTGTGGAGCGCCTTACTCGATTCGCTCAACGACCTGTTGCGTCGTTACCGCGAGGCGAGTTTTCGCGGGCGTGAAAGCGCTCTGCGAGCGGTTCGCCAGCATCAAAAAATTCTCGATGCCGTCAAAAATCAGGACGCCAGTGGAGCAGCGGCAGCCATGCGGCAGCATCTGCGCTATAGCGAACAGGACTTACAAAAAGGACAACAAACAGCCAGTCGTGACGATGCCTAAGCATCCGGCAGGCTTTCACTTTATTAACGAAAATTTCGGAGTAAAAGGAAACTATGTCAACTGAAAATCTCACTCCCCTCAACGCCATCAAGGCGCCGGGTAACAAAGTCGGACAGCGCACCCAGGAGCTTATCGCTCAGAGCCAGCAATACGAACCCCGCTCCATGAGCGAACACGTGCCCATCGTGTGGAAGCGCGGCGAGCGCTGTTACATCGAAGATGTCGATGGAAACGTCTTCCTCGACATGACCTCGGGCGTGCTCGTGGCCAATGCCGGTCACTCCCATCCGCGCCTCGTGGCAGCCATGAAAGACCAGGTCGGCAAGGTCGTCAACTCCTACGACTTCGTCAATGAATACCGCCCCGAACTGGCCAAGAAGCTGGTCGAAATCACTCCCGACAACCTCGACAAAGCCTTCATCCTCACCACCGGTTCGGAAGCAACCGAGTCGGCCATGAAGTTGGCCCGTCTCTACACCGGCCGCAAGGAAATCATCTCTTTCCAGGGCGGTTTCCACGGACGCACCTTTGGTGCCATGAGCGCCGGTGGCAAGCGCAGCGGTGCAGCCACCAAGGGCTTTGGCCCGTTCGTGCCCGGTTTCTACCAGGCTCCGTTTCCCAACGCCTATCGTCCCGTTTTCGGTGAAATGACCCTGAGCTGCGACCTGGAGAAGTACCCGCGTCCGTGGGTGCGTAAATCCCAGTCGCTCCAAACCGGCAAGACCCCGTACTGCCTCGATTATCTTGACTGGTTCGTGGAAACCGAAACCGAAGGCGACATCGCTGCGGTGATCGTCGAGAGCTATCAGGGCGGCGCAGGCAGCATCATCCCACCGGTTGAATGGATGCAGGGCCTCTCGGCCTGGTGCCAGGAGCACGGCATCGTGTTCATCGCCGATGAAGTGCAGGCTTCGTTTGGCCGCACCGGCAAAATGTTCTGCTTCGAGCACTATGGCATCAAGCCGAACCTGGTCTGCATGGGCAAGGGTATCTCCAGCTCGGTTCCGGTAGCCGCTCTGGTTGGCGAAAGTGCCATCATGGACACCCTGGGCGCCGGCACCATGAGCAGCACCCACGGTGGCAACGCCCTGTCTTCGCGCATCGCGCTGGAAAACATCCGCATTATCGAAGACGAAAAGCTGTCTGAAAACGCAGCCGCGATGGGCGAAATCCTGAAGGCCCGCTTTGAGCAGTTCAAAGAGAAGTATGCCTGCCTGGGCGATGCCCGCGGCGTGGGCCTGGCATGGGGCCTGGAAATCATCGACACCGCCGATGTCAAAACCAAAACCCCCGATGCCGACACCACCAAGGCCATTATCCGCTCGGCCTGGGAACGTGGCTTGTTGCTGATCGCGCCGGTCGGCCACTACGGCAACGTGTTGCGTCTGGCTCCGCCGCTCGTCATCACGGCTGAAGAGCTGAACCAGGCTCTCGATATTCTCGACGAAGTCTTCGCCTTACACAACGGCGGCGGCGCACCGTCCGACACCATCGAAACCGACGAAGACACCACTGACTAAGTGATGTTGCGTTGAGAACTAATGCCGCCATCCATGCTTTTAGCGTGGATGGCGGTGTTATTTTATGGTTGCTGTTGTTATGTTTAGGGGGCTATAACGCTTCTAATCCCCCACCCAGCCTCCCCCTGAGGGGGAGGAGTTATGGTTTTGCGCGCGTCATCTCCCCTCCCTCAGGGAGGGGTCGGGGGAGGGAGTCGAAGCACATGACTTACTCCTGGCTAATAAAAGAAACCGTCTTGGTTAGTCCTTAGGTGAACGACAACAATGGATGAGCCATCAGTAAGACAGTAAAATGAACTTCCGGTATTGATTTAATCGGTAAAGCTGAGCCGACATCTTCAGGCTCACCTGCCATCTGAACCCCATTATGAAAAACGTATTTCACGTCGATGAACTGCCGCGCGATGAAGCCGGTTTGGAAGAACTTCTTTCCCGCCCCACGCCGGGCGTTTTGGAAACCCTGGAAAAGCTGAGCGGCGATATTGTCATTCTGGGCGTCGCCGGTAAAATGGGCGTGACGCTGGCCATGATGGCGCGCCGCGCGCTCGACCAGTTGGGCCGCACCGACAAGGTGATCGGCGTAGCGCGTTTTTCCGACCCGGCCGCTCAAACCAAGCTCAACGAAGCCGGTATCGAAACCGTGAAATGCGATTTGCTCGATCGCGAAGCCGTCATGGCCCTGCCGGATGCGCCCAACGTCATCTTCATGGCTGGACAGAAATTCGGCACTGCCAGTGGCCCCGAACTCACCTGGGCCATGAACGTGTTGGTGCCTGCCAACGCTTGCGAAAAATATAAGAATTCGCGCATCGTGGCCTTTTCCACCGGTTGTGTTTACCCGCTGACCCCGGTTTCCTACGGCGGTTCGCGCGAAGAGGATGCGCTGGCACCTCCGGGTGACTACGCCAACTCATGCGTGGGCCGCGAACGTATTTTCACCCACTTCTCCAAGCAGAACGGCACCCCGGTTTCGATCTATCGCCTCAACTATGCCATCGACTTCCGCTACGGCGTCTTGCTCGATATCGCACAGAAGATTCAAAATGGCGAAGAGTTCGATGTCACCATGGGCCACGCCAACGTCATCTGGCAGGGTGATGCCAATGCGCAGGCGATCCAGTGTCTGGAACACGCCGACAATCCACCCAACATCTTCAATGTGACCGGCCCGGAACTGATTTCGCTCCGCGCCCTGGCCAAGAGCATTGCGGCGCGTTTGGGCAAGGAAGCCAAAATCGTGGGCGAAGAAGCCCCGACCGCCTGGCTCAACAACGCCGGCAAAGCGCAGCGCACCTTCGGTTATCCCCATGTCTCACTCGACCAGATGGTGGAATGGGTCGCGCAATGGGTCGAGCAGGGCGGCAGCACCCTGGGCAAGCCAACGCACTTCGAAGAGCGCGAAGGTAAGTTCTAAACAGAAGTTTTGCGCGAAAGCAATAGGCAGGCATCGTTCACGATGCCTGCCTATTGCTTTAAAGCGGGGTTATTGAATGGCGCTTTAGGCCGGTGTGCCATCCAACTGCGAAGTGCAATTAGGACAACGCGTGGCTTCTACGGCGATATCAGATTTACAATAGGTGCAGGGCTTTGTGGTTGAGGGCTTTTCTTTATGCAAACGGTTGATTTGCTTGATAACCATGAAAATGGCAAAAGCCATGATCAGGAAATTCACGATGTTATTGGCAAACATACCATATGCGAGAACGGGTGCACCGGCATCTTTGGCGGCTTTGAGTGTCGTGTAACTTTGTCCATTCAAGGCGACGAACAGGTTGGAGAAATCAACTTTGCCCGTAATCATGCTCAGGGGAGGCATGATAATATCTTCGACGAGACTGGTCACAATTTTTCCGAATGCGGCACCAATGACGACACCGACCGCCAGATCCATTGCATTTCCGGTGACCGCAAAATCCTTGAATTCTTGTACGATTCGCATGTTGAAAACTCCTTATCTCACTTCTTAATCTCGGAAGTATTTTATCCCATAAAGATTGCCGGATGTCTGAAAATATTAGCGGCGTTTTATTCTGGCGCGCATTGCCGGGGCAATGGCCGGGGGAAAGACGGTTTTTTCATCGAAACTCACATGGCGAAGCTGTTCGGGTGTCAGTCCGGTGACGTCGGAGAGATCGGCACCCTGCAATTGCACGCCGTCGAGGTTGGCGTTTCTCAGGCGGCAGCGCGCCATCCACGCGCCCTGGAGGCTGGTGCGAAAGAGCAGGGCACCTTCCAGGTTACAGTCGTAGAGGAACACGTATTCCAATTTGGCAAAAGGCAGATGGGCTTTGGCGAGGTTGGTGCCGTGCAGGTCGAGCGGTCGGTCTTCATTTCTAAACGACCACTTGCGCCGCCCTAAAATGGTGAGGATGAGTTGAATTTCCGATTCGATGTGCGCTTGTTCGCTTTCTTCCTCCGTAGCGTTAGGTTTCCAGGGAGCGTGGCGTCGCACGTAGGCGGCAAAGATTTCAGCAACGGTTCCCTGATCTTGCTGCGACATGCGTGCAATGCGTTCCAGGGCAAAAATTCCCCCCCAACGCACCTCTGGTTTATCGTCACCCAGTAGTTCCATACCGCGTGCGAACCGCTCGGCGATGTGGCGGTCTTGCAGAAGCGCGACATGCTCTTCAATCGCTTTGGTGCGTTTGGCGGAGGCAACGCCATCGGAGAGAAGAACTTCAAGCGAAGGCAGCATGGGAAAGCTTATAAAGTCTTGGAAGGCAGCATTTCGTGGTCAGAACGTTTAGTGGGGAGTTCGTCTTCCAGGTCGGGAGCCGGGGTTGGCACGGCGAGGCGTTTAGGATCGAAGGCGTTATCGGGGGCTGAAGAACGCAGGTAATCGGGAATCTTGGTCGTCTTGTCCAGGTGCGCTTGCTCCAATTGTTCCCATGTCAGGCCTTCGGCGGCGGTAAGGTCGGCACCTTCAAGGTGTGCGCCTTCTAGAATGGTGTTATGAAGATGGGCTTTCCATAGCCATGCGCCTCGCAGATCGGCGTTATAGAGCATGGCACCCCGAAGGTCGGCTTCATAGAGAAAAGCGCGCTGCAGACGTGCAAACGGCAAATAGGCGGTAGCGAGAGCCGTGGCGTGGAGGTCGAGCGATTCATCTTCGCCACTGGCCCAGGTGCGGCGGCCTAATACGGTGAGGATGGCCTGGATATCGCTGCGCAAGCGCGGTGCGGTTGCAGCTTCAGGGTCCCAAGTCGCATGCTCACGAATGTAGGTTGCAAAAACTTCCGTTACGGCGGTCTGATCGTTGGGTGAGTCGCGTGCAATGCGCTCCAAGGCGTATATACCGCCCAGGCGCACCTCCAGCTTTTCATCGCCCAGTAGTTCCATCACACGCACGAAGCGTTCGGTGATGTGGCGTTCAGAGGAAATCGCGGCGCTTTTTTCGGCTGCGGCTGTGGTGCGTTCGGCCGCGACGACTGTCTTGCCGATGGCATCGACGTGCCGCCAGGTGAAATAGCAAGCAGCAGCAAAGAATAGTGCGGCGAGAATGGTGGCCCAGGTGTCACGCAGGGCGTTGGCAGTCAGGAGACGGTCTTTCGGACTGAGTTGCAGCCCACTGACCTGCCATTGCGGGACGATCCAGAGGAGGGCCAGGAGAATGAGAAGGGCTAACGCCCAACGATAAGGAGACTGGGGCGAGTAGGAAGGCGAGGTTGTATTATTCTCGGCTATAGCCGCGTCAGGGGACAGCACATCAGGGGATTGAGGCGAAGTATCCTGGCTCATGGCTACAGTTTAAGTTGTTTTTAGGAGCAGGGGAACAGTTATTTGGGAGTCCAAACAAAAAAGAACGAGAAAGCGATATTCGCTTTCCCGTTCTTGATGTTTCTTGTTCTTCGCCGGATTTAGAAGGACTGGCCAGCGGAGATGAAGAAGCGAGAACCATCGGCATCGATGAAGCCGCTGCTCTTGCTCAGCAGACCCATGCGAGCGATACCACCGTTGATGGCAAAGCCCTTGCCGTTCTGGTAACGCAGCGACAGCGAGTACGGTGCGGAGGACAAGAAATCGTCCTCATCGGCGGTGCGGGTGCCGTATTCGCCGACCAGGTTGAAGTGACCCTTACGATCGAGCGGAACTTCGGCACCAACGAAGGCCGAAACCTTGCTGGAGCTGGCGTCGAAACCGGCGAAGCCAGCGTCATACTTGAAGCGGTCGTAACGGATACCGGCGTGGGCGTTGATGTTGCGACGGCCTACACCAAAAGCCTTGCTGGCAACCAGGTAAGCATGGATGTTCTTGACGAGCGCGCGGTTGTAACCGGCACCAACGGCGAGGCGAACGCCACGTCCATCTTCACCCGAACCACGCAACTGGTACTTGGCACCAATCACGATACCGGACTTGTCCAGGGTGTCTTCGATAGCGTTGTCAACAGCGCTACCAAAACCGAGGTCGGAGTTGACATCGAATTTGGCCAGACCACCGCTGATTTCCAGCGGGGTGTCGCCAGCGCGGCCGGCTGCAAAGATACCGTAGTACTTGGAGTCGACGTCGCCACCGGGGACGTTGATGCGCGGGCCATCAAAATAGTTGACCTGAACGCGGACGCCACTGGTGTTGGGGATGTCGGCAGTCGGGTTGAGCGGCAAACCTACTGCACCGTTGATGGTGAGGCCGTTGTGGCTCTGGGGGGCGTAGTCGTAGTCGCCACCGGAAACGTACACGGTTTCGCCACCGGTCGAGGTTTCCGGAGAAGCCACAGTCTGGGCGTGGGCGGCCTGGGTGGCGCCAACAGCCAGAAGAGCGGCCAATGCTGCTTTTACAGTCTTGTTCATTGTGTCTCCCTAATAAATTGGTTCAGCCGATTAGGATAGACGGTTAAACAAAAAAAGAATTACGAACCGGCAATGCGGCTCATTAGAGTTTGGCTTTTATTCAGATTTAATAAAGAGAGTGAGTCAAACCGCTTCTTTCCCTGTTTTGTATCTCAGTGTCCACGTTTCCTGAAAGCAACACGAAAATAAGCACGTTGCCGCGCTCTTTCTATCTTGTCCGGATAAAGGCTAACTTTAAATTGCCCCATCGACCAATACGATGGTTCCAATTTCGTTTATCTCGCCTATACCTTCATCAAACTGATTTGCTCACATTATATGCGCAAAAATAAAAAATGTCAAACAAATGTAGTACTCGACTCCATTTAATTATGGTATCCGTGCGCGGAGATGATGGGAAACCTTACGAGGGGAGGGAGTGTGGAGAGCTACTCTGTAGTGTCGATTGACGTCGTTTCCAAGCCCAGCACGATGTGACTATTAATTGATAGTAGAGCAGGGCAATGAGTGTTAGCGCAAGGAATCGCGTTTCATAAACTGCCGTGTAGCCACAGTCTCCTCGATAACCATAATAATGTAGCCCAGGGCTGTATAGATGAACGGCGATATTGGACAGCACCAATAAGTAGGTTGAGGCGCAATGGCCCCTGCGCCAAATTTGCAGGCAAAGCATGGTTGCAGTGGATAGTAATCCAATGTTGCCCCAATGCTGAGATAATATTCGGTTCGGCTCGATCGTCTCGCCAGTAAAGCAAGCATGAGTCGGAGAACAAAGACCGAGAAGAGCCGTTAAACCGAGAAGCATAAGTGGGATATATTGCCTTCGCATTGATTCCTCTCGATAAATTGTCATATTGCCTGGTTGATTAGCCAACGTGCTATGCGGCGATGGTACGGAAAGCGAGATAAAGTATCGCGTGTGGGATAAACCCGGTTGTTGAGAATAATGCAGATGTGCCCGGTGCTACGGCTGAGCCAGAGCGTAGGCCCGGTGAAGCCGGTGTGGCCTGCCGCATCGGCGGGGGCTTTTTCGCTCATAAAGAAGGTGGCGTTCAACTGCCAGCCCAGACCGCGCCGGGCAATGGGATTGAGTTCCCGGGCCGGGTTGTCGAAAATACTTTCGACCTCTTCTCGTGTGAGAATCTGCATGCTTTGATAGGTGCCGTTGTGACACCACATTGCTGCAAATTTGGCTAAATCTTCTGCCGTTGAGAACAGGCCGGAGTTGCCGCAACTGGCGTGGCCGGTAAATTCTTGCCAGGTGCGTGCGGCTTCATCATGTACGACGCCATGCCATAAGTGTTCTTCATCGCGCTCTGTCGGGGCGATTTCTTCGAGCGTGAAGTGACTTCTTGGCAGCCATGCGGTGCGCTGCATTTGCAGCGGCTGGAGAATTTGAGTGGTGATGTAGTCGTCGAGTGGCTGCTTGCAAATGAGTTCAATCACACGTGCCAATAAAAAGAAATTGGTGCAGGAATACAGGACTTTGGTTTTGGGTTCGCTGTGCAAAGGGGCCTGTGCGATATGAGTAATCCATTCATCGGGTGAAATGGCGATGAGGGACTGAATAGCCAGGTCTATGCCCGAATTGTGCTGCAATAAATCGCGTAGCGTAATGGAACGCTTATCGTGTGTGGCGAACTCCGGGAAAAACTCAGCCAGAGGGGTTTCTATGGAGAACTCAGCTTGCCGCAAGGCGATGAGCAACGCAGTAGTTGTGAAGAGTTTGGTGAGTGAGGCAACGTCGTAAAGCGTTTGGTTAGTGACGGTGTGCGAGTAGGGCGCGTCATAGGCCGTAGTGCCAAAAGAACAATGCGCCAGCACCTGTGAGTTACTTTCGAGCCACACCTGCCCGCCTGAAAAAATTTGCTTGGCGATGGCTTCTTCGAAAATAGATGAGAGCTTGTCGGGCATAGCGGTTGTTCAGTTGCTAAAGGGTGCGAACTCGATTTCCCAGATCGGCGCAGGCGTGCCTTCGCTGGACACGAAATATTGCATGGCATCGGCCGAGTAGCAAATCGCCTCGCCCTGTTTGGCCTTGGGCAGTTCCCAACTGCGCGGGGCTTGTGCGAGTGCGCTTTTCCAGTCGCCGTCGGCAGGAAGCTGCCATTCATGGGCGTGTGTGTAGGTGCGCACCACGAAACGCCGGTCATCCGGACTCAGGTCGCCGGCAGTAGTGAGGTAAGACCATGCGGTAGGGCCGGTGAAGGCATATTCACCGACGAGTTCGAGTATTTGCGTGCTGTTATTTTCAAATGGCCTGGGCGTTTTGTAGAAGCGGCTGGCCCCGCCGTTTTTGGAAACCAAAACCAACTCGCCGCTGCGCGTTGCCATCAATGTTTCGCTATCACAGGGCGCGTCGGGATATTTGAGCGTCATTTTTTCCGGCACGACTTGAATTTCCTGATTTTTGCCTTCTGGGTTGAGCTGTGGCTCGGGTAAGCGATAGATCACAGCGCTTTCGTGGCGGCGCAGGTTATCACCGATATCGCCCACATAGATATATCCACCGGCGACAGCCATATCTTCCCAGTCGCGGTTTTGCACGCCGGTGAGAGTGACGGTGGCGACGGTTTCGCCATCGGGGTTGAAGAGAAAAACCTGCGGCGTGCCACCCGAATCGTTATGCGTCCACAGCAAGTTATAATCGGCATATTTACGGCTGGCCGCCAACCCGGAGCTTTCGTTGATGCGAGTGTCTTTCAGGTTGCACAGGAGTCGTGAAGTGGGTGCCAACTGCTGGGCCTGAACCGGAAAAAATGAGAGGAAAACGAATAGGAAACCGCACAAAAATTTCATGGCTTCCAGTATCTCACAGCGCGTAACGTTAAACTGTTAATCAATTCAGCGTTCATCATTCACCATTCATCGTTACAAAAATGTCTCTTGCGATTGCTATTGTCAGTGGCGGCCTCGATTCCGTCGTATTGGCCCACCAGCTTAAAAGTGAAGGCCACGATCTTCACCTTATCTCTTTCGACTACGGCCAGCGCCACGCCCGCGAGTTGGAATATTCGCGCCTGTGCGCGGCCCGACTGAACGCACCGCACGAAGTCATCGATATCCGCGCCGTCGGCCGTGTGCTGGGTGGCTCGGCGCTCACCGATGAATCGATTCCAGTGCCGCACGGCCATTATGCCGCGCCTTCGATGGCGATTACTATCGTTCCCAATCGCAACGCCATCTTCCTGACCATTGCTTATGGCGTGGCGGTGGCGCGCAATGCGCAATTGGTGGCGACTGCCGTGCATAGCGGCGACCATTTCATCTATCCCGATTGTCGCGAGGCATTCGTAAAAAGTTTCGATGCCATGCAGCGCCTGGCAGTGGAAGGTTGCGGCGATGCCGGGCTGCATTTGCACACGCCTTTTGTCGATAAGAGCAAAGCCGACATTGTAACGGCTGGTGCCGCTTTAAACGTGCCCTTTCACGAGACCTGGAGCTGCTATGAAGGCAACGAAATCCATTGCGGCGGTTGCGGCACCTGCGTGGAGCGCAAAGAGGCGTTTGCGTTGGCGGGCGTGGCCGACCCGACGGAGTATCTGGCGTGAAGCCGATTCCGATTTCAGAAATCTTTGGCCCCACCTTGCAAGGGGAAGGTGCACTGATCGGCACCCCCACGGTTTTTGTGCGCACCGGCGCGTGCGATTACCGCTGCAACTGGTGCGATACGCTTTATGCGGTGCTCCCTGAATACAAGCACGAATGGACACCAATGCCGCCAGCACAGATTGTCGAGAAAGTCTTGGAGCTTTCCGGCGACAATCCTATTTTAGTGACGATCTCCGGCGGTAACCCGGCGCTGCACGATTTGGAAGAATTATTAGAGTTAGGCCACCAACAAGGACTAACCTTCGCATTGGAAACCCAGGCTTCGAAAGCCAAAGCATGGTTCGAAAAGTTAGACCATCTCACGCTTTCACCCAAAGGCCCGTCTTCGGGAATGGCGACCGATTGGGAAGCGGTAGGGCAGTGCATCGCCCTGGCGGGGCCGCAAACTCAAACCAGTTTGAAAGTAGTGGTCTTCGATGAAGAGGATTATATCTTCGCACGCGAAGCCCACACCCGTTTTCCGCAAGTGCCGTTTTTCCTGCAATGCGGAACCGAGGCCGGAGCCGATGGCGTTCAAATCCGTGAAAAAACCGAATGGCTGCTGAGTCGCGTTGCTCAGGACGGTTGGTTCGATGCCGTTATCTTGCCACAGCTTCACGTTTTGCTCTGGGGCAACAAACGTGGAGTGTGAAGGGGAGAGCACGCTAAGCCTGCGGCTGCGCAAACTTCGTCGCAAGTTTTCGCAATTAACGGCATTCCAAAATAGCGTCGTTTTTGCGAAGCGCAGCTTTTGCGTAGCCGCAGGCTTAGCGTGCTATTGTTCAACCTTGCGCCGTACGAGCCTGCACTAATTCCGCTTTTGCTTCTTCAATAATTTGTGGGTGATGCAGCAACTCGACTGCTGTTGCGGCCATGACTTTAGATGCCAGTAGCATCCCTTTGTAGGCCAATTGGCTTTTGCCCTGGGCGACGGCTTGCCAACTATGGGCCGAAGTGCCCACGGCCCACACGGCGGCGCGGAACTGGGCGGTGGGGATGGTCCAGCTCACATCACCCACATCGGTAGACGCCCAGTGCATGCCGTAGTGCGGGCGGAACGGCGGCAGTTTTTCGGAAATATCGAGCCCCTGGCTTTCGGGGATGTTGAACTGTTTCCTTTCGTCATCCGAAAGGGTGGCGCGAATCTGCCGGGCGAACTCACGGTCGGCTTCATCGTAGGCCGGGAGGCCGATTTTTTCCAATTGCTGGTACATCAGGGCTTCCAGGGTGGTGTTGGGGATGATGTTCAGATAGCGGGTTTCATCGATGATTTTCAGCTCCGTTCCCGTCATTAAAGCCGCGCCGCGTGCGACGTTGCAGACACGCTCATATAGCTCATCGACCTGCCCGCCGCGAGGCGAACGGATTTGGTGAATGACCGATGCTTTGGGCTGCACCACATTGGGCGCTCTGCCTCCGGCATCGGTGATAGCATAGTGAATGCGCGCATCGGTCGGCACGTGTTCGCGCAAGTAATTGACGCCGATATTGGTAAGCTCGACGGCATCGAGGGCGCTGCGCCCGATGTGCGGGTTTTTGGCGGCGTGGGCACTGCGTCCCGTGAAATGGAAGTTGACGCTCTTGGTGGCCAGCGTGGGAGCCGATTGCACATAGGTGGCGTCGCTGGGATGCCAGGTGAGGGCAATATCAGCGTCATCGAACAAGCCGGCAGCCACCATCAGCACCTTGCCGCCACCGCCTTCTTCGGCCGGACAGCCGTAGTAACGCACCGTGCCGGGCAGGTTGTTCTTTTCCAAGTAGTAACGCAAAGCCAGCGCCGCGCCCAGTGCGCCGGTGCCCAGTAGATTATGTCCGCAGCCGTGGCCTGGCGCACCATCCTCAATAGGTTGAGGTTGTGCGACGCCACTCTGTTGGCTCAGGCCGGGTAGGGCGTCATATTCGCCCAGAAAACCAATAATGGGGCCACCATTTCCATATTCAGCGACAAAAGCCGTGGGAATGTTGCCCGCTTGTCTTTGCAAGGAGAATCCGTGCCTTTCCAGCAGTTCTTCGTGCAGGGCACACGACTGGTATTCGTTAAAACGCAGTTCCGCTAAGTGCCAGACCTGATCGCTGATAGCGATGAGTTCGGCTTGATGGTCTTCGACTAATCCACAAATTTGCTCAGTATTGCTCATAGTTTTTAGGAGGCTTTGATGGCTTCGTGTCTTACGGTGAATTGGTTTAAAACGGTATGGTTCAGTGTATACCCCATTCCCGGGCCGTCTGGAACGGCGAGGTAACCCGGTTCGCTAAAATCGACGGCTGGTTCCACCAGGTCTTGCACCCAGTGGCGCTTGGAGGGCGAAGTATCGCCGGGGATGGAGAAATTAGGCAAAGAGGCCAGGGCGATGTTGTGTGCTTTACCTACGCCCATCTCGAACATGCCGCCGCACCACACCGGAATGTCGTGCTGCGCACACAGGTCGTGAATCGCTTTGGCGTGGGTGAGGCCGCCGACGCGCCCGGTTTTAATGTTGATGGTGCGGCAACTGCCGAGTTCGATGGCGTGGCGTGCATCGTCTAACGTAAGAATGCTTTCGTCCAGGCAAATGGGCGTCTCGACTTGTGCCTGAAGTTTGGCATGGTCGATGATGTCATCGTGAGCTAAGGGCTGTTCGATCATCAACAACTGGTACTGATCGAGTTCTTTAAAAATCGCGACATCATCCAATGTATAAGCCGAGTTGGCATCGGCCATTAGCAAAAGGTCGCGCCCAAATTGGCTACGAATCGCCTCAATCAACTCGATATCAAAACCCGGTTTAATCTTGACTTTAATTTTACGGTAGCCTTCCTCAACGAACCGCGCCACGTTATCTAACACATGCTGAATAGAAGGCTCGATGCCGATACTGACTCCCACTTCAATCTTGTCGCGTGTGCCACCCAATGCTTTCGAGAGCGAAATGCCTTGCTGGTGGCAGTAAAGTTCCCATACCGCACTTTCCAAGGCTGAAAGCGCCATGAAATTTCCCCGGATAGCCGAAAGCGCTGGGGCGACATCGCGAGGATGCTCGATGGTATGGCGAAAGAGGGTGGGGATAAAGAAATCCTGCAACAAATGCCAGGCGGTGTTGGTCGTTTCTTCGTTGTAATAAGGCGTACTCATCGCGATGCATTCCGCGTGGCCTACTGCGCCATCGCCTATTGCAGTAACGAAAATACACTCGCGGGCGATGAAGCGCCCGAAGCTGGTTTCAAAGGGCTGTTTGAGCGGAATTTGCAGGATGCGGAGCTCGATTTGTTCAATGTTCATGACGGTTTCGTGAGCGGCGATGAATATGCGGCAATGGAACGCCCGATGAGAGGAGGATTCTCATCGGGCGTCAGTTTATAAAGATTAGATCGTTAGTCGATGCTGAATGTGGCCCTGCCGCCGGAATCAGCCGAACTGACTCCGACGTTGTAAACGGCTGTACTGGAGCGGTAAGCACCACCTATCGGCGAGCCTTTTAACCATTTTACATGCCCATCGACAAAAGCATAGTTTGCCCCATCCAAATGTCTTCCCAGTGCATCCGAAGACCCCATGGTGGCAATTTTTGCTGTGATCTGTGCCGGCGTGCAGTTCCCTGGCGCTCCCGTTGCCGAAGAACTACAGCCGTTAAATCCATACTGTGCGCTGTTGCCATTTCCGTCGCCGTTCATCACCGTTTGGGAGACAGAAACCACAGAAGCCTGGCTAACTGCGCTGAGGATGTAGTTGTACCAGTAGTCGGTATAGCCCGGGGCCGTGTCTGTTGGGTCGTTGGTTGGCCCTTCGGTTTCGCTGGGGCATTGGAATAATTGCACGCTTTTGACATAGGGCTGCAAGGCATCGGCCCAGCCGTAAGGGTTTGTCGGGGTAACGGCAGCGGCGGCAACGACGATGCTGCGGGGGAATTTCTCATCATAATCTTGCGAGTATTGCAAGACTCCCAGTGCGATCTGTTTCAGATTACTCGAACAACTGGTGCGCCGGGCGTTTTCCCGGGCACGGGCAAACACCGGAAAAAGAATAGCGGCGAGGATAGCTATGATAGCTATGACGACAAGTAGCTCGATGAGCGTAAATCCTTTGCGGTTATTTTGGTTGAACGCGGTTTGCATGGCAGGAAACCCTCCCTAATCTATAAATAAAAATAATGAAATGCCGACATTAAAAGTATGGCCTTTATCAGGCGGGTTTAAACACCATGATTTGATATGAATTATACTGCAAGAAATGAAAAAGCTGATTCTTGAAGCGCCCAACGGTGCGCTGGACGAACAGTATTTCAAGAACATCTCCCCCGATGTCCAGGGCGATATCCTGGCGGTCGGCACCAGCCATCCCGGCCGATTGAACAACTGGTGGGAAATGCGGGAGTTATGGGGGTATCCCTACTATAAACTGTCCATTATCCTGCCGGAAGGTGCCGGGTATTTTCGTAACGAAACCGGCTACGAGAGCGAACTTGGTTACGGCTCTTTTTTCCTGACTTTTCCCGGCGTGAAGCACCAATACAACACCGGCCAGGGGGAGCTGTGGAATGAATTTCGCGTGTGTTTTGTCGGTAAAATCTTCGATGGCTACCGGGCTTCGGGCGTTCTCTCCCCGGCGCGTCCGGTGTGGAAGCTCGATCAGCCCGCTCCTTTCATTCGACGCTTGCAGCGTTTGTTTCGCGGGCCACAGCCGGTCGACGACATCAGCATCGCCCGGCAATCGGTGGCGTTTCTCAATGTGTTGCTTTCGATGATGGAAAAGGCGACGCCGGTGGAAAACAACCCGGCGCAGAGCGATGTTTTTACGCGTGCCTGCCGCCTGCTTACGCGCGATATGCACAACAAAATCGACTATCACGAAGTCGCGCGCGAATTAGGTATGAGCTATCACACTTTTCGACTCTACTTCACCCGCCGCGCCGGTATGCCGCCTTCGCGCTATCGAGAAAAACAACGTATCGCGAATGCCTGCCATATCCTGCTCAACAACCCCAGCAAGAGCAGCGAGCGCATCGCTTTTGTGCTGGGCTACTCCCGCAGCGATCATTTTTCGGCGCAGTTCAAGCGGCACATAGGCATGACGCCGCGCGAGTATCAGGCCAGGCATCTCAAGAGCGGGCAGCCAAAAAGCCAGCCGCGCCGAAACTCCCTGTGATTCATAGGCATCAGGAGAGTTTCTCGCATGATACCGTCAATCTCATCTGCGCAGAGCGTAGCTACGCCCGCGCTATCTGTGAGAACTGGTTCAACTGTTGCTCGACTTCACGAGGATGACGAGCTTATAGAGTGATGGTTGGTAGCGAAGCCTGGTTGCCTTCCTGTCTGCTGTCTACTGTCTACTTCCTACTGTCTACCACGCGATAATCTTATTTAAAACTCTTCTTCCAGTTTCAAAACCTTGGCTAAACGGCGGGCGTGGCGCTCCTCGCCGGTGTACTGGGCATTTACAAACGCCTGCACTACGCCTTTGGCGATCTCGATACCGATAACGCGCGAACCGAAGGTGACTACGTTAGCATCGTCATGCTCGACGCACTGGCGGGCGGTGTACGAATCGTGGGCCAATGTCGCACGCACGCCGCGCACTTTGTTGGCAGCGATAGCGGCACCGGCACCCGAGCCGCATACCACGATGCCGCGGTCGACTTCTTTGGCGGCGACGGCGCGGCCTACGGCGGCGGCAAAGTCGGGATAATCCACGGCGTCGCAATCGTGCGTGCCGCAATCGATAAATTCGTGCCCGGCTTCCTGGAGCCATTGCACAACCTGCATCTTCAGTTCAAATCCGGCGTGGTCGCTACCGACTGCAATTTTCATGATAATTTAGATCTTAGGTCTTGGATCTTAGATCTTAGGAAGTAATGAGGGAGCACAAAGCGTGCGTCCTTGTTCTAAGTTCTAAAGAGTACTGTTGTCTTCAAATGTGATATCTGGTTCTTGGGGGATACGGAACGAAAAAGTGGAACCTTTGCCGATTTCGCTTTCGGCCCACACGGTGCCGCCGTGGCGTTCGACAAGATGTTTTACCAGAAACAGGCCGATGCCGGTGCCGCCGACTTCGCGGGTATCGCGGTTATCGACGCGCTCGAACTTTTCAAAGATGCGCGAGAGGCGGTCGGAAGGGATGCCCATGCCCTGATCGACGATGGAAACTTGCAGCCAGTCGGCATCGGCGTTCACGCGCACGATGATTTCCCCGCCGCGCGGCGAATATTTAATGGCGTTCGAGAGCAGGTTATTGACGATCTGGTCGAATTTATCGGAATCGCCGGTGATGGACGGAATCGTGCCCGGAGCGAACAGCCGTAGTGTATGCTTGTCGGTGTAGGCGCGATGGGCGGAAATGACCTTTTCAATAACCTCAATCGGGTTGAATTGGGTCCAGTTCATCTGCAGTGCCCGCCCGGCTTCGATGCGGGAAACGTTGAGCAGGTCTTCAATCAGGCGGCGCAGACGGTCGCATTCGGAGTCGATGATTTCATAGAACTCCCGCTTGGTTTCTTCATCGAAATAGCCTTCTTCATCTTGCAGCAGAGTCGAAATAAAACCCTTGATGGAAGTGAGTGGCGTGCGCAGTTCGTGGGAGACGGTGGAAACGAAAGCTGTTTTCATGCGCTCCACGTTGCGGATCTCGGTGATGTCGTTGAACACCGCCACCACGCCGATTACGCTGGGCAAGCCGTCTTGCTCGCCATGCACCAGCGCGGTTTGAGCCTGGAAGATGCGTGGATCGAAATGGCCTTCGAGCGGGGGCAGTTCTATTTCCTGCAAGTCTTCATCGCCATTTTCCACCGCTGCGCGCAACATGCTGCAAATGCCCTGGTGGGGGATGACCGATGAATAGTATTGGCCGACTCCATCGCTTTCATGCAGCCCGAACATTTCCCGTGCAGCAGGGTTGATGAGTGATATATAGCCGCTCGATTCGACCATCACCACAGCCGAGAGCAGGCTTTGCAGGGTCGCCTGTAACTGATCTTTTTCTTCCGAAAGGCGCAGGTAAACCTGGGCATCGGCAATAACAGCCGTCACCTGGCGCGCCATCACAGCCAGTAGGCGCAAATCTTCCTGGGAAAAACTGTCGCCGTCTTGCTTGTTGATAACGTGTAGCACGCCGACGGTGACGCTTTCAATAATGCGTTCCTGCTCGTCGCGCCGTTCAAGGACTAATGGATAGGCGATGAGGTTGCGCGCGTCGAGCCGTTTCAGCCAGCCTGCATCCACAGCTTCGGCTTCCTCGGGCGAATGCAGGAGCACCGGTTCATGGCTGGAAAAAGCTTTGCCGGAGATACCGCGATTGGCAGGGAGGCGGAGGCTTTTTACCTGTGGCAGCGAAAACCCTAACGCGGGCGGGCGGGCAATGAGCATCTCCCGCTCGGCGTCGTGCAGCAGGAAGACGCATTTTTCGGCCTGGATCATCATGGCCAGGCGACGCATCAGGCGACGAAGCGTTTGTTCGAGTTCGGTGGCCGAAGGCAGGCCCTCGGTGGTGGCATCGGTGGTGGCTGCGCGAGGCAGGGCCGAATCGTCCACTCCATCAAGAGTTGAAAGAGCCGGTGAAGAGGTGGGGGAGGTTTCCTGTTCCATCGCGAGAAGCGAGTGTCGTTAAGTACAGGGATTAAAACAGCAGGAAAATGTTCCGGTCAACGGCCCGAGCCGTCTTCCGGACGAATAGTCTCCTCGGGTTCTTTGCCCGTCTCACTATCACTTTTCTTCTCACGTCGGCGCGAATCGCTTTCTTCTGCAATCGGAGGCAACGGTTTAGCGCTTTCACTTTCCGTTATCCTGGCCTGCGAAGAGAGTTCTTGCGGCGTTTGAATTTCAGCAAGTTGGCGGTGGAAGTCGAGCAATTCTTCCGAAGAAATCGGTGCCTGGCCGGAAAACAGTTCGGTTTCGGATTCGGAGAGTTCATTCTTCGATTCCTCGAACATGCGCCAGTCCCAACGGTGCTCGGCGACGAAGGCTTCACCCATTCGTTTGCAGCGCTTGCAACGATACTTCACATATACATATTCACGCCCGGAAGAGCGCTCGTATAAATCGGTGCGCAGGATTTCCTTGGCGAGTACCTGGTGTCCACAGCGGCAGCGAACAGTTGGTCGTTTCATGGTGATACCTCCTTCACACAGTATAGGCCAAGATAGCGATAACGGGCAATGGAATATTCTGGTTTGACGCTATGCCATTTGTCGCGATAAGATATGGACACTTATGGAAGAATCTGCAAACGCGTTTGAGTTGGCAGTGGTCGTTCCCACACTTAATGAAGCCGAGAATATTCCCGCGTTATTAGACGGCATTATGGCCGCCGATGCGCGTTTGCATGCGATCATCGTGGACGATGGTTCGCGCGACGGAACTGCATTATTAGTGCAGGAAAAACAGCGGCAGTATCCCGGCCGCATCCACCTCATTGAGCGAGGCCGCAAGATGGGATATGCCTCGGCAGTGCAAGACGGTATGCGCCTGGCTATCAAAAACGGCGCGCAGCGTATTTTGCAGATGGACGCCGATTTTTCCCATAACCCCGAACGCTTGCCGGCGCTTATCGCTAAAAGTGAAGAAGAAGATTACGACCTGGTGATTGGTTCGCGTTATATTCCCGGTGGCGGCACGGAAAACTGGGGGATTGACCGCAAAATTCTCTCGGGCGGTGCCAACCTCATGGTGCGCACCCTGTTGAATCTTAAAGCTCGCGACTGCACCGGCGGTTTTCGCTGCTGGAAACGTGAGTTGATTTTGCAATCCGATGCACTCGAATTGAAAGTAGAAGGTTACGCTTTCTTATTTATCACCATGGATCGTTGCGCGCGCCGCAATGCCAAAATTGGCGAAGTGCCGATTATCTTCGTGGACAGGCAATATGGTAAGAGCAAAATGAGCCGTCGCATCATCATGGAAGCGGTGCGGGTGCTGTTCCGCTTGTGGATGGCGCGGGCGAGCCGTTTCCATTCACAGCGCCCAAAGCCGTAACTTTCGTCTCTGCGTTTCTAACTTTTTTTCCCAGCGCACTTTCTTGCCGTTCTTTCTCCGGTGCTGCAAAAACTCGCGGAGTTGAATCTGGAGTTGAGGTTTCATCGGCAAGAAGGCATAAATGGCGTGAATGTGTTGATACTGTTTCCATTTACCTTCATGCCGGTAAAAGGCAGCAAAGCCCTGGGCGGCTAATGCATCGACGAAACGCTCAATTTGCGCCGGGGTTAAATCCCATGTTCCCAGATCGACTGCTGCGGTGTAGTCGATCTTTTCCCGCCCAACGACTACTGTGCCATCGCGTTTATGATAGCCAACCGAGCGCGGGCTATCGCCGATAGTTTGTCCCACGCGGCGGGGATGGATTTTGGCGTTATGACAGGCGCGCAGATAAGCTTGCCAGGCAACAGGTGCCATGCCATAGGGCCGGGTCGGACCAGGCATAAACCGCCCGACGCCAGAGGGTAGGGGAATGCCGTTCTGTTGGTTCCGATAGAGTAATAAACCGCCGATGCACAGACCAACCAACACCAGGCAAAGCAACGAGAAAATAATGAGCGAAAGTTTCATTATAAAAATGCGGCGCGTTTGCCGAACGCCTTTTATAATATCACCATGCCTAACGAACAAGATGCCACCCGCCGTGCCTACTGGACGAAATTGATGGACGATGCCTTCGATTTCATGGAAACGATGCGCACCTATCCGGTGCAAGAATGCGGCGAACCGCTGGTATCGCTCCGCGAAGCGGCGACAAACGCCGGGGTGGAAGTGGAGTTCTCCACCAGCAAGATCGCGCTCGATCTCGACCGTATTTTCTATCTGCGCGAAGGGCTTATCGAAGGCTTCATCGGCGCGGCCCGGGAAATGAACCAGCGTGGTTGGGTCTTGAAGGTGGAAGACGGCTTCCGTTCTTTGGAAATGCAGACAAATCTCTCCCGCAAACCGGGCGTATTCGATGCGGTTTTGAAAACCACGATCTGGGAACTGGATGGGCAAACACCCACACCCGAATTCATGTTCAAGCGCCTGGCTGCCCTTACCGCGACCCGCCCTAAAATCGGCACCCACATGTCGGGCAGTGCCATCGATATTTCGGTGTTCGACCGCGATACCCGCACTGAAATCGACCGGGGACGGCCCTATCTGGAAATGTCGGAACTCACACCGATGCAATCGCCGTTTGTTTCACCCGAAGCGTTAGCGAACCGTAATGCGATTACCGATATTATGGAACGGCACGGTTTTGTAGCCTATCCTTTCGAGTTCTGGCATTATAACGGCGGGGATGCCTATGACGAGTTTCTCAATAAAACCGGCAAACCGGGCCGCTATGGCGCAGTGCATTTTGATGAAAAGACCGGTGAAGTGACTCCTGTTGTTAACCCGGACGAATTACTTCAACCCGTAGATGTCATGCAACGCGAAATTGCTGCTGCGTTAGCGCGGGTGAGAAACGACTAACGCTGAATATCGGTAACCACTGTCCATCATTCATAATTCAGCGTTCATACTTGTCGTCCAGTAAGTTTCCTGTTTGCTTTTAAAACTCATTGCTTCTTGACATTTCTGCCTTCCTCTTGTATTTTACTATTTAGTTAATTAACTTCGAGGTTTAGTAAAATGCTTTCCCCCCAGTTGGATGCAACATTCGCTGCTTTAGCCGACCCGACTCGGCGCGCTATTCTATCGCGGTTGGCTCAAGGTGAGGCTACAGTCACAGAATTGGCCGAACCGTTCGATATGAGCCTGCCTGCCATTTCCAAACACTTGAAAGTGTTGGAGCGGGCGCATCTTATCGCGCGTAGCCGCGATGCCCAGTGGCGCCCCTGCCGCCTGGAAGCGGCACCGCTCAAGGACGCGGCCGATTGGATTACGAAATATCAGCAGTTCTGGGAAGAAAGCTTCGACAGGCTGGACGATTACCTTCAGGAGCTGCAGGCCAGCCCAGAAGGCGCGGCACTCACACCAAGCAAGGAGAAGAAAAATGTCCCTAAAAAACGAGTCGGTAAGCACCACGAGTGATCGTGAGATTATTATTGAGCGCGTCTTCAATGCACCGCAGGAATTGGTGTTCAAGGCGTGGACATCACCCGAGAATCTGGGAAAATGGTGGGGGCCGACTGGCTTTACTACCACCACCCACGAGATGGAATTCAAGCCGGGTGGGGTATGGCGCTTCATGATGCACGGCCCCGATGGCACTGATTTTCCCAATATCGTTCGCTACAAAGAAATTGAGCCGCCCCATCGTATTACCTATGCCCAGGGCAATGATGTCGATCCGGAAATGTTCGAAGCGACTATCACATTCACGCCGCAAGAAGGCAATAAAACCCATCTGCAACTGAAAACAGTCTTTCACTCGGCCGAGGTTTGCGAAGAGGTTAAAACCAAATACGGTGCGGTGGAAGGCGGACATCAGACACTGGCGCGCCTGGCCGAATATCTCGAGCAGCAGTAGTCCAGATTTATGAATTAAAAGGAAAAAATGCCCGGAAAAAATAGTTCGACCTTTAAAATCAGCCTGCCCTCCGATTTGGAGATTGTCATGGAGCGCGAGTTTGATGCGCCGCGTGAATTAGTGTTCAAAGTGTGGACCGAACCCGAACACGTGAAGCGTTGGTGGGGATGTAACGCAAGCACAATGGTATCGTGCCAGGCCGAAGTGCGTCCCGGTGGACAGTGGCGCTATGTGATGCAAATGCCCGATGGCGCGCAATTTCCGTTTAAAGGCGAATATCGCGAACTCAGCCCACCTGAGCGTCTGGTGCACACCTCCATCTTCGATGTAGAGCCTTACAATGCGCAAGAGGCGATAGTAACGGTCGTTTTCGAAGATTTGGGTGGGAAGACCAAGATTACCGAAACCACGTTGTACATTTCGAAAGAAGCGCGCGACGGCCACATGAATTCCGGTATGGAAATTGGCGCTGCCCAAAGCCTCGACAAGCTGGAAGCATTGCTGGACGGTTTGGCGTAATTGCTGTTGAAGAACCGCGCGCGTCAGCAAGCCGGAAGGGCTGGAATTTTTTATCTGGACCATACGGATGCCCGGCTAAGCAAAAGACCTTGGCCCTTCCGGCTTGCTGACGCGCGCGGTTCTTCAAACTACGCACGATGAATCCGATAAATAGAATGAATATAGGCAATAAGCAAAGGTATAAAAGCAAAAGCCGATAAAGTGCCCATAAATTCGGCAACATTTCTTACCGGATTGCTTTGAGGCGCGCGGGTTCCAGCCATGCCATCGGTGATGCTGGCCGCCACGGCAAGCACTCCGGCTATAATGACAATAATGGAGAGCGGCAGCAGCACGCCCACCAGGCTGTGCCACCAGTGAAGCTTGGCACCGCGAATGAGATAAAAAAGGAAAAGTGCCACCCGCCAGACTGCCACAATGCCCAAAACCGTGAGGTTCACTACATGCGACATTTCCAGATTCATCCAGCGCTCAATGGGAATGGCGTAAAGAAAAGCCGGTGGTGCTGTCATGCAGACTACAGTGAGAACCTGTCTGTAATTCCAGCGCTCCGGTGCAAGCGGCCAGAGAAAGAGCCAGAGATAGCCGGATAAAAAGAGAACGTAGATCAACGAGCCGATACCACTGGCTTGGAGCATACTTGCTTCGGCATCGTCCCAATGCCGCCCGACCCCGGCCAACCATACCAGCAAGAACCCGAGCACAAGATAGCGCTTATCGAATTCGGCTAATTCCTGCGTGCTGGAGCGAAAGAAGATAAAACGTTCGATACTTTTTAATACTTCAAGATAAAGTTGCATGAGCGGTAAAAGTGCGGCGTGCTTTCCGGCAAGCTTTAAAATGGGCCTTCCTTTTAGCGGTTTCCACAGGATTATACAACTCGCGCATAAGCCAGGTGAAACCTGAGTGCAATTCCTGCGCACTCAGGTGCGCGGGCCGGTAGTTAATATCGAACAAAGTGCATCTCTCCCAGAAAATAGGTTGTAATAATCGCTTTTGTTGGAAAAGTTGATGATAAAGACGAGTGCCGGGAAACGGCGTGAGAAGAGTAATTTGTACCTCCGATAAATTACTGGCCCGCACCCAGTCGCGTGTGGCTTCAAAAACATGTTCATCGTCTTCATCCAGCCCTAAAACAAAGCAACCATTAACCGAAACACCGTGTGATTGGATTTTCTCAATCGCAACTAATGCCTTGTTAGCGCGGCGCGCTTTCCAGTTGGCGCGATCGATATCTTTCAGCGATTTATAATTGGCCGACTCCAACCCGACAAGTACCTGCGCGCAATTGGCCTGCGCTAATAACTCCAATAGTTCATCGTCATCGGCCAGGGAAATATCGCTTTCCGTGAACCAGGGCACGTTATATTCACCCAGCAGACGCACCAGTTCGCGCGCATATTTTTTATCGGCAAAGCTATTGTCGTCGGCCAGTTCGAGGAAAGGGTGTGGCCAAATCTCCAGAATCGCTTCAAGGTCGCGCCGCACGTGTGCGATCGGTTTTTTCTTCCACTTGCTGATGGTTTTGGAAGCGGCGCAAAAAGCGCAATCGAGGGGACAGCCACGCGTGGTTTGCAGGGTAAGGCGGTTATATTTACTGATATCGAGGAGGTCGTAACGTGGTGCTCTGGAATGGCAAAATTGAAAAGGCTGTGAGAACGAAGAGTATTGCGATTGTAGGCGTTGCACTTCAAAATCGGCAATCAGTTGCGGCCAAACCGCTTCGCCTTCGCCTATCACCACGGCATCGGCATGTGGAGCGGCTTCGTAGGGAAGAGCGGAGACATGCAACCCACCCAGCACCACCGTGATATTATTTTCGCGCAATGTATCGGCTAACGAATAGGCTTCGAAAATGCGAGCGGAAAGCGCCGAGATGGCAATGATATCGAATCCACTGCCCAGTGCCCGGGCCAGAACTTGATCGGTGAGATCGTCGATATCCAGATATTCAATTTCCCAATGTGAAGGAGTGTGAGAGGCTAACGTCAGTAGTCCCAGGCTGGGTAGGGAGGCAATGACTTCGCTCCGTTCAACAAACCCCGGTAGCGTCATGCCTTCGCGCAGCAGCACTTCGTCGCGCACACGCACGCCGCTTAAGCTAATCAGCCCCAGGCGCGGTGTTTTCATCCTCCGATAGCAATCATTTCCTTAGCAGAATAAAGCGGGATGGTATCGTTCATGTGATGCCCCGCCCATTTCAAGTGAGCGGCATGGTGGAAAGCCTGCACCAGTTGCTGGTCGCTGCCGCCTTCGCGCAGCAGTGCTCGGATATTCACTTCGGCATTCTGGTGCAGGCAGGGCCGCAAACCACCTTCAGCAGTGAGGCGCATGCGGTTACAGGTATCACAGAAATGCTCCGAGATCGAGGTGATGAAACCCACCGTCGCACCGCTGTTGGTGCATCGCCATAAGCGGGCCGGGTCGGTGGGGTTGGATGAGGTTAACGGCTGCAAATCGAAGCGCGCAGACAAAATCTCCCGTATTTCCGGCGCGGAGATATATTGCTGTTGCGCGGTGAAACGTGCCTCGCCCATCGGCATATATTCGATAAAACGCATCTGTGCGTCGTGACGGTGTGCAAACTCCAATAAATTGCAAAACTCGTCGTCGTTAATGCCACGCATCGCTACGCAGTTAAATTTCAGCGGTGATAAACCGCTATTTACAGTTGCTGCAATGCCTGCTAACACTTCGTCATAAAAATCGCGCCGTGAAATTTGCTGCATCTTTGTGCGCTGCAACGTGTCGAGCGAAATATTGACGCGGTCAAGCCCTGCGTCGCGTAACGGTTTCGCCAATTTGCCCAGCCGCGAAGCGTTGGTTGTCATGGAAATCTCTTCTACACCGGGCACGGCGCGAATGAGACGAACCAGTTCGGGCAAGTTCTTGCGCGCAGTCGGCTCGCCTCCCGTCAGGCGAATTTTAGTGAGGCCCAGTGTGCTGCCCACACGGACAACACGGGCGATTTCCTCAAAGCTGAGTACTTCACGGCGCGGCAGCCACTCGATGCCATCGGCGGGCAGGCAATAGGTGCAGCGGAAATTACAGCGGTCGGTGACGCTGATGCGGAGGTAGGAAATTACCCGATTGAAGCGGTCGTGGAGAGAATTCATTTTTGTGCGTCCCACCAATCGAACCAATGTCGATAGGCTTTGTCGTGGTCACACTCATTTTTTTGGATTTCATCCCAGTGAGCCAAAAGCCGGATCAGTAAGCCATCGTCCAATCTACGAGTTTGATGCGTTTGCAGAGTATCGTAGGCAACAGAGAGAAGTTTCCTCTCGTGACGGCGATAGATTCGTTTCCCAGTATATTCATCGCGCCAATCCATTCCCCATCGCATTATGCTCCACTCGACTACGTATTCGCATGCCAAGGGATTTCGCTTTATCATGCCTTGCAAAGTACGGAGTATAGATATAGTATCGGGATCATTAGAGTAATCGCCGGTTTCGAAATATTCAATTTCTACCGAACGCGGCCAAGATTTTGTCCCGAGATATTGATTCCAGCGCGCATACCCTAACTGCGACATATAATTTGATTGAGCGGAAAACGGCTTTAGCATATTATCCGCCGGTTCTGAGCCAAGTGTTAAAGCTGTATTGGAAGCGATAAGAGAACCGGCAATACCAAGTGTTCTAAAAAAACGAATTCGCATCAGGAACTTCCTGTTCGCGTGGTGTCCTGCTCGCCGCGAGTAGTAACGAATTGGGCTATTCCTTCGGGTTGTCGAGCAGTTTCTTCGGCACTAAGGGAACTTTAGCACGCGTATCTTTGATAGTTTATCGCGGTAGACAGGTAAAGAATCATACTGGGGGCGGATAAATCTTGGCTTCGGGGATAGCTTCGATTTTCTTCCAGATTTTTTTCGTGACATCTTGCGTTATAAAGACGAAACTAATGGGGTTATCCTCCCACTCTTCCAGTTGCCCGATGATGACAGCGACCAGGGCTTTTGAATCATCGGAGATCTGGATGAGGGCACCCCGGTCTTTAGTGACGGCAAGAATATGTACCGGCTTATTTTCCAGATGCTGCACTTTCTTACGCACCAGGTGAGCGGCGGCGACACCCTTTTGGTTGTGAAGAAATTCCAGCAGTTTTGCCATTAATTCCGGCGAAAGCGCCGGGGCGAGAAACTCATCGCGTTCGGTGATTTGAGCGCGCTCTTCCATTGCCAATTCGAACGTGTCCTGGAAATCGTAGGATTTATCGCGGTATTTTTCTGCTTCTTCCACACGGCCGTGTTCACTCAGGAAATGGTAGATCGAGCCATAGGCAGCCAATGTCGCATCCGTTTCCAGTTCGCATGCCTGTAGCAGGTGTTCGATACCGGCTTCATCGTCTTGGTCGAGAAGCATTTGCCCTAAAGCGAACTGCGCCGGGGCGTGTTTGGGGTCGCTTTCCAGGAGTTGCCGGGCCAGGGGAATGGCAGTTTCGGCATTTTCCAGTTCATGCGTGAGGGTGATCTGTTCCCAGAGTTCGTCTTTTGAAAGCGGCGCATCCTGCGATTTTTGCTGGAGTTCCTGCAAACGCTTCTTACCTTCCTGCATCTCTTTATGCCGTTCTTCCCACTGCAAGACGACGGTCTTGTGCCACTTCTCGTCCAGTTGCCGGGTGAGGTCGGCCTGGGCCGTTCCCAGGTAATGCACTGCTGCTGAAGGAAGATCTGTGTGCGTCTGTTGGTCGGGCAGCCAGCCCCAGTATTCAGGACTGTGCAGAGAGCTATCGGCCGCTTTAAAGCCCATTGCAGCCAGGCGGTCGGCCAGGCAGGGATGGGTGTCGGCATAATCGGTTTTGTCCTGAAATGCCCGTGATAACCAGCGGGAAAGGGGAAGCGGTGAAGTTTTGAAATCGAGGGAGGAAGGTGTCGCAACTGAAGGCGAAGCAAAGGGCGAACCAAGCAGTTGAGCTGTTTGTGAAAATGGCGCAGCGGGCGGGGTGGCCGATTCTTTCACCAGCTTGAACTGACCTGGCCAGAACACCTCTTCAAGATAACGGCCTTTCATGTTGACGCTGACTAATGCCGATGCTGCTGAGCGAGGACTCGTTAGGTCGGCGGCGCAACGGTCGGCGACATATTCATCGGCGCGGCGTAGCACAAACGAATAAGCACCGAAATAAGGTGCATACCAGCTAAAAAACTTCTCGAAGACCCAACTCCCGCCGCTTTCGGCATGAGCTAAATTGTGCCGCAACTGATCCCAGGTCAGATGGATGCGATAAATCCAACCACCGAAACGTCCATGATTCCCGGAAAGGTGGCCAAACTCGTGCGCCACTACGGCGCGAAACTCTTCAGCGCTAAGGGCTTGCATCAGTGGGAGGCCAAGCAAAAGATAATTCTTTTGCCAGCCGAGAATGCCTAAACGTGGAATCTGCACCACGGCGGCATTGAACTCGTCGTTGAGCAAAACATGGTGAAAGCGCGGGGAAGCGAGTTTGGTGGTCAAGTCGTCAACCATCGCGAAAAGCTCGGGAGCCTGTTCGCGAGAAAGCTCAATGCCTTCGGGTGGTGAAAATTTAACCAACAACGAACGCAAGACGATAAAGGTGAAGATCAACAGGAAGATGCCAACCTTGATCATCAAGGCGTTGAGGCGATGGCCGACCAGGAAAATCCAGAGCAAACCGATCAGCATCGCCAGTGCAATGGCGAGAATCAGCAAAACATAGCCATAACCCAACGCGGCTAATAACCCAACGCGACGCCGGTATTTTTCGGGTTCACGTTGGGCATACTCTTCCAGCTTACGAACCGTATCTACAAACTGGGCACGTTCCATCGATAGCCTTCCTTAATTGTGGTTTAGGTTTGCTTTCTACGATACCACAGCTTGCTGTTCACCTGGGGTTGTTATTGAAGGAGATTCCGTTTGAGGTTGTTGTGCGGCTTCCTCGGCACTAAGCAGCACGATATCCAGTGCCTGCTTCACATCGCTTACAAAGTCGAAGTGCAGTTCATTGCGGGTATCTTCGGGAATCTCCTTGACATCGGCGCGGTTGCGCTCGGGCAAAATCAAATTTCTGATTCCGGCCTGGTGGGCAGCCAACACCTTTTCCTTAATGCCGCCGACCGGCAGCACTCGTCCGGTCAGTGTCACTTCACCAGTCATGGCGATATCGTGGCGCGCGGGCCGGCCCGAAAGCTGCGAGGCAATCGCCGCCGTCATCGCCACACCCGCACTGGGGCCGTCCTTGGGGATGGCACCGGCCGGTACATGAATATGCAAATTGCAATGGTCTTCACATTCGGAGTTGTCGATACCGATTTCCTTACCATGAGCACGCAGATAATCGAGTGCGATTTGTGCCGATTCCTTCATCACGTCGCCGAGTTGGCCGGTGAGCGTTAATCCACCTTTGCCGGGCATGCGCGCGGTTTCGATGAAGAGAATTTCGCCGCCGCGCGGAGTCCAGGCCAAACCGGTCGTGACACCCACTTGCGGCTGGGCGTTGGCCATTTCAGACTGGAACTTTTCCGAGCCTAAATACTCTTCGAGGTCGCCCGGCAAAATAGTGATGGTGGGCACCGTAACTGGTGCCGGTGGTGGATACACGCCTTCACTCACCGGTTCCAACGCTGTCGTTTGCTCAGCGATTTTACGGGCTACTTTGCGGCAAACGGTGGCAATCTCGCGTTCGAGATTACGCACTCCAGCCTCGCGGGTATAATGGCGTGCAATATGGCGCAGGGTTTCATCCGGCACCTGCAACTGCTCGGCAGTCAATCCGTGCTCGGCCAATTGGCGTGGCAACAAGTGCCTCGCGGCGATGTGCATCTTCTCTTCCTCGGTGTAACCGGGCAGGCTGAGAATCTCCATGCGGTCGCGTAGCGGTTCGGGAATGGTATCCAGCACGTTGGCGGTGGTAATGAACATCACCTTGGAGAGATCGACCGGCACTTCGAGATAGTGATCCTTGAAAGTATTGTTCTGCTGCGGGTCGAGCACTTCCAACAGCGCCGAAGTGGGGTCGCCGCGATAGTCGGAGCCGAGTTTGTCCACTTCGTCGAGAATCATCACCGGGTTGTTGGTTCCCGCATCGCGTAAGCCTTGCACGATGCGGCCCGGCAAAGCGCCGATATAGGTGCGGCGGTGTCCGCGAATTTCAGCTTCGTCGCGTACGCCGCCCAGCGCCATGCGCACCCACTTGCGGCCCAGAGCATTGGCGATGGAGTGAGCCAGGCTGGTTTTACCCACGCCGGGCGGACCCACGAAACAGAGGATCGGACCCTTGCCATTCGGCTTGAGGCGGCGCACGGCCAAGTATTCCAGGATGCGTTCCTTGACTTCTTCCAAGCCGTAATGCTCGTCGTTGAGAATCTGCCGGGCGTGTGCGACATCGAGATTATCTTCGGTTTCCTTGCTCCACGGCACGGCGATAAGCCAGTCGAGGTAGTTTCGGGTGACGGAATATTCCGGCGAAGCCGAAGGGATGCGCTCCAACCGCTTCAACTCGCGGTCGGCAGCTTTGCGCGTCTCTTCCGGCATTCCGGCATCTTCGACCTGCTTTTTGAGTTCTTCCAACTCCTGGCCGGAATCTTCATCTTCGCCCAACTGTTTTTGAATCTCGCGGAGTTGCTGGCGCAGAATATATTCGCGCTGGCCTTTGTCGAGTTCCTTGCGGGTTTCGTTCTGGATTTGGGCGCTCAGTTCCAGCACGTTCACTTCATCGGCTGCCAGTTCGGTAACGCGCTCCAACCGCTTTTGAACGTCGAGCTGCTCCAGAATCTCTTGCCGCACTTTTGGTTCAAGGTTGAGTGTGCTGGCCACGAAATCGGCTAACTGGCCGGGCGAATCTTGTGCGCCAGCCGCTGGAAAGGCTTCTTCGGGGAGAATCGGTGAAAGCTCCACAATACGGCGGAAAGTGCCCAGCAAGTTGTTCATCAGTGCTTGCAGCGCCATCGGCTTCTCTTCGGAATCGGGCAGTGGCTCCACTTTGGCACGCAATACGCCGTTTTCATCGACAAATTCACTCAGCCGCACGCGCACAATACCCTGCGCAATGACCTGGGCATTGCCATCGGGCATACGATTCATACGCACGATCGCTGCCACGCACCCGATATGAAATATCTCGTCGGGTGAAGGTTTTTCGATGTTTTCGTCACGCTGCATCGTCATCGCCACCAGGCGATCAGCGGAGAGTGCAGCGTCGATAGCCTGTAGTGAAGCCGGTCGCCCCACCGTCAGCGGTGCGAGCATTGAGGGATAAAACACCAGGTTGGTGGTGGCAACAACAGGCAATGTCTCGGGAATAGGAGGAAGATTTTCAGCCATAATATTTGAAAGCCGCCCTTTTGCGGCGGGCCATTATTTAACGAATTTCCACTTTCACTTTTTGAGCCTGGGGCCTGCGGCGCGGAATGCTGATCTGCAAAATACCTGCCTGATAGTGCGCCTCAATTGCATTGCCGTCGGCATCGGGCGGCAGTGGCAATTCGCGGCGAAACGCGCCGTAGGTAATTTCCACTTGCAGGCAATGTTGCGGGCAGGGCAGAGGCGGGCGTTCGCGCTCTCCCTCAATTACCAGGCGGCCGTTTTCCAGGTGCAATCTCAAGCGTTCCTGAGCCACTCCAGGCACTTCAATATGCATCAAAGTAGCGCTATCGGTTTGGTAAACATCGACGCGCGGTTGCCAGCTCGACTCACTGGCCCACGCCACTTCGAATGGCGTGGCTGAGAGCCGGTGAATATAGAAGCGGGTAGTTTTTGCCATAGCGATCTTCTTGTTGAGTTAGTTGTTGGTCGCCATTCCTGCGGCGGCCATTACTATTTGTTGAACGACTTCTTCCAACGTAAGCGCGTCGGTATCGACGACTAAACCGGCCACGCTTTCATAGAGCGGCGAGCGGGTTTGCAGCAATTCGCTCACGCGCTCCTGCGTTTGTTGCAAATTCAACTCCCCGTTGCCATCAATGAGAGGACGCTTGCCGGGCTGCAAACGAATACGCTTGGCCAGCACGGCGGGGGAGGCTTTGAGATACACCACGAGCACACCATTATCTGCGGCGGATTGCAAGAGAGTGCGATTCTCGGGCCGCGTCACAATACCGCCACCACTGGCGACAACCGCAGACTCGCCCTTGTTTTCCAACACAATTTTTAACTGCGTCGTTTCCTGCCCGCGAAACGCTTCTTCTCCCTCTTCGGCGAAGATTTGTGAGATCGGTTTACCGGCAGCGGTTTCGATAAGCGTGTCCACATCACAAGTATTGCAACCCAAATTCTTGGCGAGCAGACGTGCTACGCTGCTTTTACCGCAGCCCATGAAGCCGATGAGGAGGATTGTAGGCATAAACTCCTCCCCCTCAGGGGGAGGTTGGGTGGGGGAGTTCTGCATATGACTTCTCTGTTCAATAGTTGCTAAAACGCCGATTAGGTTTTGGGTTATTTCGCGATTGTTAAATCGCAACACTCGATAGCCTTGTTGGTTCAGGTAGTAATCTTTTTGTTTATCTTTTTCGAAACTTTCTTCGTGTGAACAGCCATCCAGTTCTATCACGAGCCGTGCATCGAAACAAAGGAAATCGGCAATGTATGGTCCGACGGGTTCCTGACGCCGAAATCGTAATCCCGCCAACTGTTTGCCTCGTAAATGTTGCCAGAGAATAGTTTCAGCAGGCGTCATAGTTTGCCGCAAGGTTTTGGCTCTTCGTTGGGAAACTTTAACGTTGGAGGAAAGATTGCGATCCTTCATGGTGAGTTTGAGAAATAAACGCGCGCAAACCATAACTCCTCCCCCTCAGGGGGAGGTTGGGTGGGGGATGTCAGGCATATGGCTTATTCTTGATATATTGCTCTATCCTCTCATCTCAACGGATGTGAGATTGCAGACCTCCCTCCCCCAGCCCCTCCCTGAGGGAGGGGAGATTATGCCCGTAATTGCCCATCGCCGCGCACCACGTATTTCGTTGTCGTCAACGCTTCCAACCCCATCGGCCCGCGGGCGTGAAGCTTCTGGGTAGAAATACCCACTTCGGCACCCAGGCCAAATTCAAAACCATCGGTAAAGCGGGTGCTGGCGTTCACATACACGGCAGCCGAGTCAACGCGCCCGACGAACTCCTCGGCGTTGCTGAAATTCTGCGTTAAAATCGCATCCGAATGGCCGGTGCCGTAGGTTTCAATATGAGCGATAGCACTATCTAAGCCATCCACTACGCGCACTGCCAGCGTCAGCCCACCATATTCGGCATACCAATCGTCCTCACTGGCGGGTTTGATAGAAGGAACGATCGCCTGCGAGGCCTCGTCTCCACGTAGTTCCACGCCCGATTCTTCCAGGCGTTTTGCGATGGGCGGTAACTGCTCCGCTGCCGTAGCCGAGTGCAATAAAAGTGTTTCCAAAGCGTTGCAAGTGGAGGGACGCTGCACTTTGGCGTTATGCACCACTTCCACGGCTTGTTTCAAGTCGGCGCTTTCATCGACAAAAATATGGCACACGCCACCCGCCGCAAAAATCAGCGGCACAGTCGCGACGGCGGAAAGCGACTTCTTCAAATTCTCGCCACCACGCGGCACCACCAAATCGATATATTCATTGAGCGTAACCATATGGTTGGTAGCGGCACGATCGGTGGTTTCAATAATCTCGATAGCACCGTCGGGGACTCCGGCAGCACTGGCCGCCTGGGAGATAATCTGCGCCAGCAATACATTCGAATGAATCGCTTCGCTCCCGCCACGCAATACCACGGCGTTTCCCGCTTTCAAACAAAGCACAGCCGCTTCAACGGTGACGTTGGGTCGCGATTCATAAATCACACCGATTACACCCAACGGCGTACGCAGTTGTTCGATCTTCAACCCGTTGGGCTGTGTCCAGCCACTAATTACACGACCTACCGGGTCGGGGAGTGAAGCGACCTGTCGGCAGCCTTCGGCCATCTGCTGCACGCGGTTTTCGTTAAGTTTGAGACGATCGAGCATGGCTTCGCTCAGGCCACGTTCGCGCCCGGTTTCCAGATCGCGGGCGTTTGCGACAAACAGTTCTTCCTGGCGGGCGATGAGAGCATCGGCCATGGCATGAAGTGCGGCATCTTTGATGGCGCTCGAAAGTGTGCGCAGCTTGGCGGTGGCAGTTTTAGCCCGTTGGGCGGATTGTTCGACTTGTTGTTGGGGAGTCATAAGATTTTGCCTCTATACGGTTAACATGAGGATAAGAATAATTTGTGACTATATATGGGAGTATACTTTGTCTCTCGCAACTTTTAGAGAATCGGCGTGCAAAAAGCGGTGAAATTGTATGCGAGGTGGTCTGTAGAGAGCGGCCCTTTAATTCCGTTGTAGGCAGTCTTAAAAGAGTCCACAGAAAAAGTTTAAAAAAACTTTAAAAAAAGTGGGAACCGTTTGTGAGCAGTTGCGTTTGTATATGAGCCTGACCGAAAGGATGTTGAAAATCCTGACGAAAGGCAGAACCTTACTAGTCTTAATCTTTTCTTCTCGTAGCAGACTCCTGAAAGTTTTTAGCTCTTATCCATAAGGCGATTAAATCAGAAAGTGCTTCGATAAAAAATAAAATTTTTTATCGAAGGCCTTGACACGAGACGAGATAGTCGTTAAGATATCTTCTTGCCCCTGACGAGTTGCTCTGGTGGAAACGAGAGTGAATCGGGAGGCGAATAGCTCTTTGAAAACTGAATAGTGTTTACAAAATGTTCTTCATACGTCTCTTTCTTTT